>ERZ1023393.2-NODE-2-length-299568-cov-619.615099_pt1 | contig 299568 bp, 279 predicted proteins | sample MGYA00380503_ERZ1023393 | MGnify/ENA primary metagenome ERZ1023393 (study PRJEB33173, sample SAMEA4830379) | metagenome | study: EMG produced TPA metagenomics assembly of the PRJEB25223 data set... | reverse complement strand
GCTTTTGCCCGAGCAATCGCTGCGGCTACGGCTGCTTTTTTAGGGTCAAGTGCGGTTGAATTTTCTTGTGTTTTTTCTACCGCACTTTTTGTTTTTTCTACTTCATTTTCTGCGGTTTGAGAGTTTGAAATAGCTTCGCTGGTGCTATTTGCTTGCGCAAGTTTTTTTGCTTTTGCCCGAGCAATCGCTGCGGCTACGGCTGCTTTTTTAGGGTCAAGTGCGGTTGAATTTTCTTGTGTTTTTTCTACCGCACTTTTTGTTTTTTCTACTTCATTTTCTGCGGTTTGAGAGTTTGAAATAGCTTCGCTGGTGCTATTTGCTTGCGCAAGTTTTTTTGCTTTTGCTCGAGCAAGTGCGGCTGCAACTGCTGCTTTTTTCGCATCGGTTGGTTGAGTTTGTTGTTCTTGATTTTCGACTTGAGATGCTGCTTGCTGACGAGCTAAACGGCGTGCCTTACGTTGTGCCATTAAATCTGTGTTATCAGGTAAAACTTCTCCTTTTTCTGAGGTTAGTGTTTTAATCTGCGTTGATTCTGTTTCATTGGCTTTTTTCGCTTTCAAGCGTTCGAGTGCCGCCTTGACTGGATCTTCCCCTTTAGTTTGTGCTAATTCTTCACGGCGAGCCTGTGCTGCACGTTGTGAACGTGCTTTACGCTCTTGTTCTTCACGTTCCATCCGTGCTTGTTTTGCTTCAAAGCGAATTTTGGCTTCATCTGATTTCTTTTGTTTTTCTTTTATTTGCCAGATTTTAGCTTTTTCTTGGCGGAAATATTGAATTAGAGGAATATGGCTTGGGCATACGTATGCGCAAATTCCACATTCAATACAATCTTTGAGAGCGTATTCTTCCGATTTTTTGTGATCTTCACTGCGCGCAAACCAATAAAGTTGTTGTGGCATTAAATTTACTGGGCAGGCATCAGAACAGCTAGAACAACGAATACAAGCCTGTTCTGCTTCAGGTTCGGCATATTCAAGATAATCTGGCGCAAGTAAACAATTGACAAGTTTTGTCACAGGTGCATTTAGGTTTGGAAGCTCTAGCCCCATCATTGGCCCACCTGCAAATATAGGAAAATGCTTGTCAAATTGATAGCCCGCATCGCTTAATATTTGGGAAATGGGTGTGCCAAGACGCACCCAATAATTGCCTTTTTCAGCGATTTTATTTCCAGTAAGGGTGACAACACGCTCAATTAAAGGCTCGTCATTTATAATTGCTCTTTTTATTGCGAACATTGTTCCCACATTTTGCATTAATACGCCAATGCTGGATGAACGCTCACCGCTTGGCACTTCTATCCCTGTGAGCAAATAAATCAGTTGTTTGGTAGCACCTGAAGGATATTTTGTTGGAATAACCCGAACGCTAATATCATTTGCTCCCTGTAGTGCATTGCGGATTGCCGATATGGCTTCTGGTTTGTTATCTTCAATGGCAATGACAACTTTTTCAGGGTGCAATATATAACGTAAAATACGAATGCCTTTTATGATTTCATCAGCACGTTCACGCATAAGACGATCATCGCAAGTGATATAAGGCTCACATTCTGCACCATTGATAATTAAGAGTTTGACTTTTTGCTCTGCTGACTGAATTTTGGCAGCAGTTGGGAATACTGCACCGCCTAAACCTGCTATACCTGCTTGATAGATTTTGTGAATAAGTTGTTCTGGCGATAGCGTTGAAAAATCATCAATAGGATTACGTTTGATCCATTGATCTAAACCATCCGCCTGTAAATGAATTGTGGGTTCATCAAGACCTGAAGGATGCGTGGCAACATAAGGTTTAATCGATTTAATTGTGCCAGAAGTGGGCGCGTGAACTGGCAACATACGCAAGCCATCGCCTTTTGTTAAGGCTTGTCCTTTTAAGACGTAATCGCCCTCTTTTATTAAAAGATTGCCTGTTGTTCCTAGGTGCTGTTTGAGTGGAATGTAAAAATCCGTGCCGAGAGGCAGATAGCGTAATGGCTGTGAATTAGATTGAGATTTCATTTCTGGTGGATGAATGCCACCTTTGAAATCCCATAATTTACCGGAATTGAAACGAGATAATACGTCCGCCATTTATTCCCCCACAACCAATTTTTTTTCAGAGCCATCGACATTCATTACTGGAATAACGAGTTTTGCATCAAATTTCCAATCCCAATTATCAATATTTTTTTTCACGGGAATCATTAAAATACAATCTGTCGGGCAGGGCGCAACACAAAGCTCGCAACCTGTACAAAGATCGGGAATGATCGTGTGCATTGCTTTATTTGTACCAATAATGGCATCAACGGGACAGGCTTGGATACATTTTGTGCAGCCAATACACATATTTTCATCAATAAAAGCAACTTTCTCGATAGGTTCTTCTATGCCCTCCATTGTTGGTACATCAACCCCTAAAATTTCGGCAATTTTTACGATAGTTGTTTGACCACCTGGAATACATTTTGTGATTTCATCGCCATTGCAAATGGCTTCAGCATAAGGCTTACAACCGGGATAACCACATTGCCCACATTGGCTTTGCGGTAAAATAGCATCAATTTTCTCTACGACAGGATCAGCTTCCACTTTGAGCTTGATTGATGCAAAGCCCAAAATCGCACCGAAAATTAAAGCGAGTAGCGTAATTACGATGAATAAAAAGGTCATTATTTCTTTCTTTTTCCTGAAAAATACTGAGTGAACCCAATAAATAAAATTAACAGAGTTATTATCATTAAAAGGTAAATCATTTTATTATTTTACAAGTCCTGTAAATCCCATAAAAGCGAGGGACATTAAGCCTGCGGTAATTAAAGCAATGGCTGAACCGCGAAAAGTGGCAGGTATATCAGCGGCGACTAAACGTTCACGAAGTGCGGCAAAAAGTACCAATACTAAGGAAAAACCGAGAGATGCACCAAAACCATAAACGACAGACTCTGTTAAATTATGAGCGAGATTTACATTTAATAATGCGACACCAAGTACTGCGCAGTTTGTAGTTATCAAAGGCAAGAAAATGCCGAGTAAACGATATAATGTTGGACTTGTTTTGTTTATTGCCATTTCGGTAAATTGCACCACTACAGCAATAACTAAAATAAACACTAATGTACGTAAAAAAGTGGCATTTAAGGGAATTAGAATATAGTGATCGACCAAATATGCACAAAGGGAAGCAACAGTTAAAACAAACATTGTTGCTAATCCCATTCCCACAGCCGTTTCAATTTTTTTGGATACACCCATAAAAGGGCAAAGACCTAAGAATTTTACCAATACAAAATTGTTAATTAATGCGGTGCCGATAATCAATAAAATATAGTGCGTCATTATTTTTTGCCTTTTGAATAGGGGCGTTATTATCCCTATTTATGGAAGCAAGAACAATAGAAAATTTTGCTAAGGGGAAATGGTAAGTTGCGATTTTGTTATTAAAATAAAAAACGCAGCTAATCATTTAAACGATTAGCTGCGCAATATTTGGATTAACAATACTCAACTTGATTTATGAATTAAATATAATAAAACCCCTAAAGATCGGCGAGTATCTTAATGACAAAGATTTGTCTTGTAAACATAGAAATAAAAACTTCTTTTTTTGTGGATAAATGTTTAGTACATAAAGTCTCTAGACTGTTTTGTACTATAACGATGAATGATATTAATTGCACTTTCTTCAGCTTGTCGTCCGAATTTTTTTATTAGGGATTTTTTTAAACGGTATTTAACATTAAGCACCTGTTTTTCTTTCATTTTTTCCAAAATTAAATCATCACTCGTTGAGATTTCATCTACAAGTTGTAATGCAATGGCTTGTTGTCCAAACCAATGTTCGCCTGTTGCGATTTTATCAATATCTAGGCAAGGGCGATTTTGTGAGACAAATTGTTTGAATAATTTATGTGTTTCTTCCAATTCTTGTTGAAATTTTTGTTTGCCTTTTTCAGTGTTCTCACCCAATACGGTCACTGTACGTTTAAATTCGCCCGCAGTCATTACATCTACATCGACATCGTGTTTTTTCAATAGTCGATGAACATTTGGAATTTGAGCGACAACGCCAATAGAACCAATAACAGCAAAAGGTGCGGATACAATTTTATCGGCAACGCAAGCCATCATATAACCGCCACTTGCAGCCACTTTATCGACGGCAACAGTTAATTTTATGCCTTTTTGTTTTAAGCGGGATAATTGAGAGGCTGCAAATCCATAATTATGCACAATGCCACCAGGGCTTTCTAAACGTAGTAATACTTCATCTTCAGATTTGGCGACATTTAAGATAGCTGAAATTTCTTCACGAAGTGCGGTTGTTTCTGAGGCTGAAATATCGCCGCAAAAATCTAATACATATACGCAAGCTTTCTTTTCATCTTCTAAAGTCTCTCCTTTTTTCAATTTTTCTTTGCGTTTTTTAGCATTTTGTTTTTCCGCTTTTTTTTCAGCTTTAGTGCGTTGTTTTTGTTCTTCTTCAGAAAGATTAAAATCACGTAATAAACGAACTTGTTTATTAAATTCTTCTGATAAATCTTTAATTTCTAATTCTCCTACTTTAGACTTGTTATGTTGGCGATAAGAAATAATCAAACCAACAATAGCAAGAATGAGTAATAAAATTGTTAAAATTTCCAAAATAAAAATTCCATAGCCTGTTAAAATATCGTTCAACATTGTTACTCCCGTTGATATTTAATGGATTAAATTTTCACGACACTGGTTTAGTGTGTAGATCGCCAACATAATAAAACATTGTGATTGTTTGCGCTATTTATAACAAAAAATTTTAAATTAATTCTTACTTTTTATTTTCATTTTGGCTAATTTGGCATAGCATAAGCGAGTATTTCATTTATACCAAAGGAGCAATTATGAAATTACGCGCTGTTGTATTAGGTCTTGCCACATTATGCACAAGTACGGCAATCTTTGCTGGAATGGTTTCTACGTCATCTAACCTTGAGTTTTTAGCGATTGATGGTCAAAAAGCCTCTAAATCTCTCGGAAAAGCTAAGACATTTACTGTAGATGATACCCAAAACCATCAGGTTGTTGTGCGTTTAAATGAAATTGTTGGTTCAGGATCGAATCAATCTCTTTTTGAATCTAATCCTGTGATTGTGACATTTCAAGGTAATGCTGAAGATTTAGTTATTTCCGCACCAGTTATTCGTAATCTTGATAGTGGCGATAAATTCAATCAAATGCCAAATATTACTGTGAAAACAAAATCAGGTAATGCTATTTCAGCGAAAGTGGATGTGTTAAAACAAGAAGGTTTATTCCCAAGTGGTAATGTGCTAAATGATCTTGCTGAATATAATGCGTCTGGTGCAGCGGCATCAGTTTCTAAATTTACTGCAACAACTTCTGCTAATTCAATGGTTGCTGCACCAGCAGGTAATGCAAAAGCGAATAAAGGAAAAGTGGTTGTTCAGGGCGAAAACGTTGCAGAGCAACAGCTTCAATATTGGTTCCAACAAGCGGATAAAGAAACTCAAACACGTTTCTTAAACTGGGCAAAATCCCATAAATAATGACCGCACTTTATACAATAAAAAGTGAGCCTTGTTGCTCACTTTTCTATTTTGATAAGGATTTGAAATGAATATTCGGTTAAATACTAAAGTAATTTCTACAATTCCTGTTTTTATTGCCGTAAATATTGCGGCAGTGGGAATATGGTTTTTTGATATTTCTTCGCAATCAATGCCTTTGATTCTAGGGATCATTGCAGGTGGTTTGGTGGATTTGGATAACCGTTTAACTGGACGATTGAAAAACGTATTTTTTACCCTTATTGCCTTTTCTATTTCTTCCTTTATTGTGCAGTTACATATTGGCAAGCCTATCCAATATATTGTGTTAATGACGGTGCTGACATTTATTTTCACTATGATTGGTGCTGTGGGGCAGCGTTATAGCACCATTGCTTTCGGTTCATTAGTGGTTGCGCTTTACACCACATTAACTTATATCCCAGAGGTAAATGTATGGTTTATTAACCCTGTAATGATTTTATGCGGTACCTTGCTGTATAGCGTGGTGACTCTGATTGTTTACCTGTTTTTCCCAAATCGCCCCGTGCAAGAAAGTGTCGCTAAAGCGTTTTGTGCGTTGGGGGAATATTTAGATACCAAATCCTGCTTTTTTGATCCTGACGAAGTGGCTGAGATTGAAAAAAAACATCTTAATTTCGCGATGAAAAATGCGAATGTTGTCACGGCATTTAATATTGTTCGCACCGCGCTTTTTTATCGCATTAGAGGGCAACATCGCCATCCTCGCACCCAGAGAATGTTACGTTATTATTTTGCTGCGCAAGATATTCACGAACGCACCAATTCTACGCATTTTGATTATCAACAAATAACGGAAAAACTAAAAAATACAGATTTGATTTTCCGTATTCAACGTTTGTTAGAGCTACAAGCACAATCCTGTAAAGAAATCACGGCGAGTTTGCGTGAAAATAAATCTTATCATTTTAATGAACGTGTCGAACGATCCCTTTTAGGCACCTTGCATTCCTTTGAACTATATAAAGCACAACATCTTAATGATCAAGATGAACTGATTGATATTCAAACCTTGTTAGATAATTTACAAAGTATTAACTGGCAACTTCGCCAGTTGGGACAAGAAACGACGGATACCGAACAATTGGCTCAAATTCATACGGAACAAATCACTGGGTTAAAAAATATAAGTGCGGTGATTTTTAGCCATTTTACTTTTGAGTCACCGTTGTTCCGTCATGCGGTACGCTTATCTATTGTGGTATTTTTATGTTGTGCAATTGTTGAGTTTTTCCAATTTAATCTGGGTTATTGGATTTTATTGACCACTGTATTTGTGTGTCAGCCAAACTATTCTGCAACTAAAGTACGTTTACGTCAGCGTATTATCGGCACGATATTAGGCGTAGTGGTGGGATCTCTATTACCTTATTTAAATCCAACTTTAGAATTAAAACTGGGTCTTGTGGTGCTTACAAGTACGCTATTCTTTTTCTTCCGCAGTAATAATTACAGTTTTTCTACCTTTTTCATCACACTACAAGTTTTGCTGAGTTTTGATGTGATGGGATTTGATACGGCAGCCGCATTAATGCCTCGTTTACTCGATACTTTACTTGGTGCCGCGATTTCATGGTTTGCCGTATCTTACTTATGGCCAGATTGGAAATATTTGCAACTTGATAAAGTGAGCCATCAAGCATTGCGGAGTGATGCGGTGTATTTATTGCATATTATTAGTCAATTGCAATTTGGTAAAAGTGATGATCTTAAATATCGCATAGCACGTCGCAATGCCCATCAATATGCAGCCGCACTGAGTACAACACTTTCCAATATGAATAATGAACCAGTGAAATATAAGGCATATTTACAGAAAGGTTTTGATTTGCTCAAGCTTAATTATTCTCTATTAAGCTATATTTCGGCCCTTGGCGCTTATCGCGACAGAATGAAAAATTTGCAACAGACTGCACAGTTTTTATCTGGTTTTTATCCTGTGGCAAAGAAAATTATTTATACCTTAGAACACATTGAAGAAATACCCAAAGCTATTTTTAACCAACAGCAAGAAAGTATCGAAACACATTTAAAAGAATTGGAAAAACAAGAGATGACTGCCGAAGAACGAGCCGTCTTTAGTTTACCGTATCAGCAATTAAATTTGATTACTCAACTCTTACCGCAGTTCTATGAGTATTTTAGGAAAGAGTCTTGTTAAAGAGTATGGGATCGTTATAAAGATAAAAGTGCGGTTGATTTTTGAGAGATTTTAAAACGCTTTGAAAATTGACCGCACTTTATTTTTTATTAAGCAATAACACTGACGAATGAGTTATTACTGCCCCATATTTTTCACTGATTTTAGGAAACCTTGGGCGGTATCAAACACAGAGGATTTTCCCTGAGCTTGTAAAATCATATCAGACATTTCACGGAAAGCACCTTTGCCGCCATTGGTGGAAAGTACATGATCAACAGCATTTTTCACATAAATAGGGGCATCAGCCACCGCAAAAGAAGTTCCACACGCTGCAAAGGCGGGGAGATCTACGCTATCATCGCCAATATAAGCGGTTTGCTCGGCAGTGACGCCTGCTTGTTTCATGAGTTCAAAACAAGCCGTTTCTTTTTCAAGTTTGCCAAGAAAGTATAATTTAATACCAAGATCGGCAATGCGACGGCGTAAAATAGGAGAGTCGCGACCAGAAAGCACTGCCACTTGAATACCTGCATCCATCAGCATTTTTATGCCTAAACCATCGCGAACATGAAAGCTTTTGAGGGCTTCACCATTGGCATCATAATGAAGCTGTCCGTCGGTGAGTACACCATCTACATCAGTAATAACAAATTTAATGTTTTCTAATTTTTGTTGCATTGAAATTCCTTAGCTTGAAAATTCCACTAAACCCACCACGTGATTTTCATCATTAACAACGACTAGCGAGTGAATTTTTTTCGCTTTCATAAAGTCTTCTGCTTTTGATAAAAATTCGTCTTGATGAATAGTTTTTGGTGAACTTGTCATAAAGTCTTTGGCTGTTTTATTCAGCGTTTCTGCACCATTGGCTGTAAGCGCGCGGCGAATATCGCCATCCGTGATAATACCTTTAAGTTGCTCATTTTCTATCACTAAGGCAACGCCCATTCGCCCTTCATTCATGACTGTGAGGCAGTCAGTAAAATTGGTGGTGGGTAAAATTGTTGGTAGGCGAGTTTGCATTTGATCTTTCACTTTACATAATAAACGACGACCAAGACTGCCACCTGGATGGAATTTGGCAAAGTCAGCTGGTTGGAAATTGCGTGCCGTAATAAGCGATACGGCGAGTGCATCGCCAAGGGCAAGTGTCACAAGTGCGGATGTTGTTGGTGCGAGATTATTTGGACAGACTTCACGCTCAACAGTTATATCTAGAACATAATCTGCATGGCGTGCGAGCGTGGAATTTTTGTTACTCGTCACAGCAATAATTTTATTACCGAAATTTTTTAAACTTGGAATCAGTTTATTGACATCATCGGTTTCGCCGCTATAGGAAATTAACATCACGATATCAATTGGTTTTAACATACCTAAATCGCCGTGGAAGGCTTCTGTTGGATGTAAAAAGAAACTTGGTGTACCCGTAGAGGCAAAGGTAGCCACCATTTTTTTGCTGATTAAACCCGATTTTCCGATCCCTCCGATTACCAAACGCCCTTCGCAGGCTAAAATAAGATCGATGACTTGATTAAAATCGTCGCCTAAGCGTTGGCTGAGTTGCAAAAGTGCATTACTTTCCACTGAAAGGGAATCCTGTGCAATTTTTAGATAGTTCATTTTTCTTCCTAAAAGAGCGGTTGAAATTGGCGTTATTTTAGCGGAATCATAAAAAAATACGAATGAAAAATTAGGCATTATTGTTGATAAGATTGATGAAGCAATATTCAAAAATTGGGGATTTTATTGACCGCACTAGTGATTGCCCCTATACTACGTGCCGAGTTGGTTAGACAATCGCTGGTTTATTGAAGCCCTTAACCGTATTTATACGACCTAGTGGGACAAGTAAACGAGAGGAAAGTCCGAGCTACACAGGGCAGAGTGCCGGATAACGTCCGGGCGGCGTGAGCCGACGACCAGTGCAACAGAGAGCAGACCGCCGTGTAAACGGTAAGGGTGAAAGGGTGCGGTAAGAGCGCACCGTGCCGTTGGTAACAACGTGCAGCAGGGTAAACTCCACTCGTAGCAAGACCAAATAGGAATCCAATGAGTGGCCCGCTCAGGATTCGGGTAGGTTGCTTGAGCGGCAGAGTAATTTGTCGCCTAGAGGAATGATTGTCCACGACAGAACTCGGCTTATCGACCAACTCAAAACGCTTGTAAAAATGACCGCACTTTAGTTTGTTTTTAGGAATAGATTAAAGTGCGGTTATTTTTTGACGAATATTAAATTATTTTTCGTTTAATACACGTGGAAATAAAATATTATTTTCCAAATGAATATGATGCATTAAATCATCAATAAATTCATTAATACCGCTATATAAGGCTTTCCAACTGAAACAAGCATCTGCTGGTAGCGTGCAGTTATTAGTAAGCGATTTGATCACTTCCACATCTTGTCCCGCTTCATCGTGTTCCATTTCCATTACACGAATTGGCATTGAGGCCATAGCATAATTCCCCATTTTGATCATTGGGAACAAAATTTGTTCTTCTTTCATTAAATGCTGGCTAAGTTCAGCATAAATTTTTTCTAACTGTGCGACTACGCCTATAGGACAGTCATCACGATCACCATGTACATTTTCTACTTTCTCCGCCAATGTAATTAATTCAGGGAGTTGTTCACGGTGGCGATTATGAAAACGAGTAATAATGTGATCGATCATCTCCGCATAAGATGCCGAAGTCCAATCTTTATCATTATTTTCTGCTTTACTTTGTTGTAAATCAGTTAAACGTTTTTCAATTTCAGCAAGGTTAAGATTCTTTTGTTGTGCTGCGACTTCTAATAATACAGAACCTCCGCAGCAAAAATCTAAATCATATTCACGAAAAATTTTAGTTGCACCTGGAATTGAAACAGCGAGTTCGCTAAGTTTTTGTTGGGCAAAAGACATAAATCACTCCTATATTGATTAAGTAAAAATAAATCCGATAAAAATAGTAGGATATTTTTCTGATTATGAAAAGTAGAGAAATTTATTTATTGATTAAATTATGATTTAAATCAATAAAAATACCTCATAATAATCAGCTAAAAATTTATGGTTATTAATATAAATAGGATTAATTATCACTAATGAGCTGGTCTCAAATTCATTATGTATTTTTTTATATAATTGATTTTTAAGAATTTAGGAAAATACTGATTTTCATCAATATTATTGATTGTGTTTACAAAGTGAAATCTTTTAGAATGGCGAAAAGTTAAATTTAACGCATAACTCCGAGCTTGTTTAGCCTAAGTTTCACAAGAAATACGGTGGCAAGCCAATAACGCCGTGTGTTATTCAGGGATACGCTGGAAACGGTTTATCCTCTCCGTATTTAGAAAGGTGTAAAATGCAATCCATTCCTATTAAAAACGTAGGAGAGTCTCGCTTAGTCGATCCTTTCCAACGTCAATATTACTATCTACGACTGTCGATTACCGATCAGTGTAACTTTCGTTGTACCTATTGTTTACCTGATGGTTATCAACCCGAAGCTAACAAACCAAGTTTCTTAACTTTAAAAGAAATCACCCATCTTGCTCAAGCGTTTGCTGAAATGGGCACAGAGAAAATCCGTTTAACGGGTGGCGAACCGACTTTACGCAAAGATTTTATTTCTATTGCTGAAAGCATTACTAACATTGATGGCATTCGTCAATTAGCCGTCACGACAAACGGCTATCGCATGGCAAAAGATGTGGCTGATTGGAAGCAAGCAGGGATTACGTCTATTAACGTCAGTGTTGATAGCCTTGATCCCAAAATGTTCCATCAAATTACAGGTATCAATAAATTTGATGACGTGATGCGTGGTATCGATCGTGCATTTGAAGTGGGCTACAACAAAGTTAAAGTCAATTCAGTTTTAATGAAAAATCTGAATGATAAAGAATTTGAACAATTTCTCGCTTGGGTTAAAGATCGCCCAATTCAAATGCGCTTTATCGAACTGATGCAAACGGGCGAAATGGATAGTTTCTTTGATAAATTCCATCTTTCAGGACAAGTATTAGCGGATAAATTGCTGAAAAATGGTTGGACATTACAACACAAATCCCATACTGATGGCCCTGCTAAAGTCTTTACGCATTCTGATTATGCAGGCGAAATTGGTTTAATTATGCCTTATGAAAAGAATTTCTGCGCAAGTTGCAATCGTTTAAGAGTGTCAGCAAAAGGTAAACTTCATCTTTGTTTATTTGGCGAAGAAGGCATTGAATTACGTGATTTATTACAGTCGCACGAACAGCAAGGTATTTTACAGGCGCGTATTTTTGCCGCACTTCAAGGCAAACGTGAACATCATTATTTGCATATCGGCGATACTGGTGTAAGAAATCATTTAGCTTCTATTGGTGGCTAAAAAGCAAAGTGAGATGAATGGTAATATTCATCTGCTTCCTTTTGTCGCTTATTTAAAACATTCAATATTTTAACCGCACTTTTATTATATTATGACTACATTTACACATATCAATTCTCAAGGCGAAGCCAATATGGTGGATGTTTCTGCTAAAGCGGAAACTGTTCGTGAAGCTCGTGCTGAAGCCATTGTAACTATGTCAAAAGAAACTCTTTCCATGATCGTGGAAGGTAAACATCACAAAGGCGATGTATTTGCTACTGCTCGTATTGCGGGTATTCAAGCCGCAAAACGCACTTGGGAGCTTATCCCACTTTGCCATCCATTGTTACTTTCTAAAGTAGAAGTGAATTTAGAACCATCACTTGAAACCAACCAAGTTCGCATTCAATCTCTTTGCAAATTAACTGGAAAAACTGGCGTAGAAATGGAAGCATTAACGGCAGCAAGCGTAGCAGCCTTAACCATTTACGATATGTGTAAAGCTGTGCAGAAAGACATTGTGATTGAGAAAGTTCGCTTGTTAGAAAAGAGCGGTGGAAAATCAGGCCATTTTATTGCGGAGGAAAAATAAGATGTTAAATGTTTTATTTTTTGCTCAAACTCGTGAATTAATTGGCATTGATGCCATTCAATTAGAAGATGATTTTGCCACTGCGGAAGCGGTGCGTGAAAACCTTGCTCAAAAGGGCGATAAATGGGCATTGGCACTGGAAAAAGGTAAACTTTTAGTGGCAATTAATCAAACCTTAATGCCTTTAGAAAGTGCGGTAAAAAATGGCGATGAAATTGCCTTTTTCCCACCAGTAACAGGGGGCTAAATGACGGATATTCAAATTGCGGTACAAGAACAGCCTTTTGATCAAAATGCCGTTTATCAATGGCTTTCTGAGCAACATTCAATTGGTGCAACGGTTATATTTGTTGGCAAAGTACGCGATCTTAATTTAGGCGATGCAGTATCTAGTTTGTATTTAGAACATTATCCCGCAATGACAGAAAAAGCCTTACGTGAAATTGTAGAACAGGCGAAAGTGCGTTGGGATATTCAACGTGTATCGGTAATTCATCGTGTTGGGCTTTTACAAACTGGTGATGAAATTGTTTTAGTGGGGGTAAGTTCCGCACATCGTGGAGATGCTTATCACGCCAATGAATTCATTATGGATTTTTTAAAATCTAAAGCCCCATTTTGGAAAAAAGAACAAACCAATCAAGGCGAGCGTTGGATTGAAGCAAGAGAGAGTGATAAAGAAGCATTAGAAAAATGGTAATAGCTTATCTGCACCCTAATTCATTAAGGTGCAGATTAAATATTTTCATTTATGTTATTTTGATAACGCGCCACTTCCCCAAGTTTGCACTTTTTCAGGGCGGTTTATTTGAAGCAAGAAACGTTTGTTGGGCTGCGCTTGCGGTTGAATTTCTTTTTCTGCTGGTGTGGAGAAAGAAATCCCACCTTTTAGCAACTGCTGAACGCTACCCGTATTAAATACCGCACCTTTCCAGCCTAAGCTAAAGTCGTAGCCTGATGCGATCCAAAATTCTGTGTTTTGTCGAACAAGATGGCTATATTTCGGCATAATGGCAATATGCACTAACACACGATCACCAAGACTATTAAGTTCAAATTTCTTCACTGTGCCAACTTCTACACCTCGATAAAGAATTGGCGAACCTTCACTTAAATTCATCGCATCACGCGTTTCTAAAATAAAAGGCGTGCCATTGCTAAATTTATTACGCTGTGGTGCCGTTTGCGCTAAATTAAATTGTGTTTTTGTGTTTCCATTACCAATTTCAATATCAATATAAGGCTGTAATAAACTATCAAGATTATCTATTCCACCTGCCGAAATTTGTGGCGAGATTATCGTAAAATTAGCCCCCTCTTTTGCAATTATATTCATATAATTTGGATTTATTAGGGCTTTTGCAGTGATGCGTTTTGCTTTTGCATCAAGCTGAATACTGTCAATTTGCCCCACATCTAAGCCAAGATAGCGCAGATTCATTCCTTTGCTAAGATTAGTTGCATCATCTGTGATTAACGTAATTACAAACCCAATGGATTTTGCATAACTTTCATTTGCATAAAGTGTTCGATTATTGCCTGAACCGCCATTATCAAAGCTAATCGCCCCTTTTAAGGAACGTGCAAGTGGCGTTGCTTGAATACTAATGCCTTTTGGAGTTACATCTATTTTTGCCGCACTTTCTACCCAAAAACGGCTTTTATCTGTCAATAAATGTTGATAAGCAGGATAAATATAAATGTCTACATCAAAGTTATTTGTTTTAGGTTTAATACTTAAAATTTTTCCCACTTCAAATTGACGATATAGTACAAGAGAGCCTTTATCAATGCTTGGTAAGGTTTGGGTGTGTAAGGTTATTGTTGGCGTAAGAATATTTCCTGTGATGCCATGTTCAGCATTGCTGATATTTTGATAAAGCGGATAACTGGTTTTAGCTTTTCCCAAAGCTTGTTTTGCCAGCACTCGAACGCCGCCTTGTAACCATTTTTCTGGCGTCGCGGATTCAAAACGCAATCCATCTAATCCAACGCTTATATCAAAATTGGTTGCTGCCACAAATTGTGTATTTTCGTGAATTAAATTGCGGTATTCAGAGGCAATTGCTGCTTTAAATTGTACGCCATTTACATCTATTGTTTGTGAAACAATTTGCCCAATTATCATATTGTTATAAAACACATTTTGCCCTTCGCTTACACCATAATTTTCTGGCGCAGTAAGGGTTAAAACTAACGTGTTAGGCGCATTGAGTAATAATTCATTTTCTTTAATCACGTTAAATTGATGTTTAGTTTCGCCGTCTCCCGCAATCACATCAAAATATTCGCCACGAAAGAATTTTTTTGGTTCTGCTAAATTGCCAAGATCTATTTTTTTATTGCGTAGGACAATTTTGCTATTCGCTTTAAACAAAGAGGCTTGGTTTGGATCTATCAATAAACTGCCCTCTAAAATTTCATCGTTATTTTCTACCGCACTTAGCTTGGCGAGAATCCCTATAGCATTATCTTGAGAATAAACTTCCGTTTGCCCTGCAATAAGAGCGGAAGAGGCAGGAATTGTTACCTTAATTTCAATCCCACGTTTAGCCGCTTTTAAATTGGTATAGAGCGTGAAATGACTATTTTCATCTGCTTTTGGGCTGTCAGCTGGAGAGTCAAAAGAAACCGCACCCTGTACAACGGCATTTAAACTTTCTACATTTAGGTTTAAGCCTGATGGGCTAATGTTCGCGTTAATGCCACTAATATTCCAAAAGCGTGAATCTTTTTTCACAAACTTGGCATAGGCTTTATCAATGACCACATCTATTTCTACTTTATTGTTTTTATTAATACGGTAATCATAGATTTTTCCTACAGGTAATTTTTTAAAATACACAGACGCACCAATAGAAATCGAACCTAAATCATCAGAAATTAAGTGAATCAATAAATCTCCTGCGGAAACTTGTGCAATAGGGCCTTGTTCTTCTGCTATAAATTCATCTTCACGATCGCCATCACCCGGTTGAAGAGTGATGTAATTACCTGACACGAGAGAATCTAATCCTGAAATGCCAGCAAGAGAAACATTTGGCTGCACAAGCCAAAATTTTGTATTTTCACGCAAAATACTTGATGCTTCAGGATTGATATTGGCTACAACTTCCACTTTTTGCAGGTTATCAGTGAAATGAACTTCTTTTATTATGCCAATTTGTAATCCTTGATAACGAATTTGAGTTTTATCCGCAACGATACCTGAACCATTAGCAAAAGTAATCGTAATGCTAGTACCACGTTCTTTCACAATTTGGAAGAATAAAATTGCCCCGATACATAATGCGATAAAAGGCAATAGCCAAAAAGGCGAAATGCGTTTTGTTTTACGTAAGTTCGCTGTTATTTCTTGATATTTTTCTTCTATTGAGGAGGAATTATTTTTCTCTGTCATAAATTTTCCAAATTAATTTGCTATCAAATTGTGAGGTGGAAAGCATAGTGCAAAATACGGCTGCACCAAAATAAAATGCACCTGGGCCTACGGTAAAATTAATGATTTCTCCGCGTGTGACAAGCGACATCATTAAGGCTAATACAAATAAATCAAGCATAGACCAGCGTCCAACAAAATGTACTAGATGCAATAAACGCATTTGCCATTTAATAGAATGTTGCCATTTAAAATGCACGCAAGCAAGTAAGTAAAGCATAATAAAAATTTTGCTGATAGGCACGAAAATACTGGCAAAAAATACAACAAAAGCAACAAAATAACTACCTGATTTAACAAATGAAATAACCCCAGAAATTAAAGTATCTTCAGATAATGCGCCTGTTAAATAAATGCCAGATATAGGTAATAAATTTGCAGGAAAAAGCATAATAATCCCTGCAATTAAGGTTGCCCAAGTTGCTTGTAATTTTAGCTTATCCGATGTATTAAGAGGCGATTGGCAGCGGGGACAACAAATCTTTTGTTGATGATCGTAATGGATAGATTTTTGCGTGAATGTGTAATGGCAAGCAGGACATAATTCAACAGCTTGTTTTGTATAAACTGAAGTGCATTCAGGATAAAATTCCTGCCATAAGGCGGAAAGATTAAGTTTGATAAAAAGCAGCGTAGTTAAAAGTGCGGTAAAAATAAAAGGAATTAAATAAATATTAATTTCTAATGTTGCATATTCGCGTACTTTAAATATGGTTACTCCGAGTGCCACTAAATAAACATCAAACATTACCCAAGCTTTAATGTAACCAAGAAATAGTAAAACACTACGAGGTTTTATCTGAAAAATCTTAGCCAGCCAAAGCATAATCACTAAAAGTGCAAACGTAATCGGCATTACTACTGCACAAATAAAGATCATAAACGCAGTGTATTCATAACCACCCACTGCCATTTTCCAAATGCCATCCCAAATAGAGGCATCAATTTTAATACCCAATAAATGTAAACTTAATAAGGGGTAATTCAAGGAAAAGGGCATTAATATCAAAATAGATAATGCAATCATTGCACAACGATGTAATGACCACCTCGTACCACTTTCTAATAGATGATGACAACGTGGGCATTCGGCTTGTTCATTTGATTGAAGAATAGAAGGCACGTTAATGCAAGCATCACATTCTGTGCATTTTAAAATTTTAAATGGAGGCGAAGTTAGCTTTGTTTTAGGCACGCTTGTGGTCTTTCTTTATAAATCAAAAACGTGCCATTCTATCGTTGTTTTAACGTATTTGTGAAGTCTTGGCGTTATTTTTGTGTGAAATTTATTCAGCATAACGGGATCCGTTGTTAATTTTGTAAAAAGTGCGATAAACTAGGCAAATCTTTATTTTATTAATAGCCTCAAGGATATAACTATGACTGACACACAATTATCATCTCAAGTTACAGATGTGCAAACGGAAGTGCAAAAATTAACCAACGCAAAAGCTATCATTACTTATTTAGCAGAAAAATTTCCTCTTTGCTTTGTTTTAGAGGGCGAAGCAAAACCATTAAAAATAGGTTTATTTCAAGATTTAGCTGAAGCATTACAAGATGATGAACGCGTAAGTAAAACCCAATTGCGTCAGGCTCTTCGCCAATACACATCAAATTGGCGTTATTTATATGGCTGTCGTGAAGGTGCAGTGCGTGTTGATTTACAGGGTAATCCTGCGGGTGTATTAGATGCAGAACATGTTGCTCACGCTGCACAGCAACTTGCTGAAGCGAAAGCACGTTTTGCGGAAAAACGTAAAGCAGAAGCTGCAGCTAAAAAAGCACAACAAAAAAAGCATCTGCGTAAACCTGCGAATAAAAACCTTAAAAAAGAGAGTAAATTATCACTAAGTGCGGTTGATTTTTCACAAATTTCTGTTGGTTCTGTTGTGAAAGTTAAAGCTGGAGATAATGCTAAAAAAGCAACAGTGGTAGAAGTATTAAAAGATTCAGCACGTGTTGAACTTGAAAATGGTTTGATTATGAACGTTGCTGCAGATCGTTTATTTGCTTAATAAATAAAAATTGACTCGGAAATGGTTATGAAATTTAAAATGTCAAAAAATGTGATTTGTTATGCGTGGTTATCGGTGTGTTTGAGCAGTGCAATTCCTGCATTTGCTGTACAACCTACATTAAAACCAAGTGACATTAGTATTCCAGCGATAAGTGAAGAAAGCCAGTTGGCAACTAAGCGTGCAACGACAAGATTAACTCAATCCCATTATCGTAAGATTAAATTAGATGATGATTTTTCCGAGAAAATTTTTGGTCGTTATATTAAAAATTTAGATTTTAACCACAATACTTTTTTGCAGTCTGATATAGACGAACTTCGTCAAAAATATGGTACTAAGTTAGATGAACAGTTGAATCAAGGCGATCTTTCTGCGGCGTTTGACATTTATGATGTAATGATGAAACGTCGCTATGAACGTTATACTTATGCGTTATCTTTATTAGATAAAGAGCCTGATTTAAATGGTCAAGATCAAATTGAAATTGATCGTGAAAAAGCGGCTGCGCCACAAACTGAAGCTGATGCGAATAAACTTTGGGATGCTCGCGTAAAAAATGACATTATTAATCTTAAATTAAAAGATAAAAAATGGTCAGAAATCAAAGCAAAGCTTACAAAACGCTATAATTTAGCCATTCGTCGTTTAACGCAAACAAAAGCAGACGATATTGTTCAAATTTATTTGAATGCTTTTGCGCGTGAAATTGATCCTCACACCAGTTATCTTTCCCCAAGAACAGCAAAAAGTTTTAATGAAAGTATAAATCTTTCTTTGGAAGGCATTGGGACTACTTTACAATCAGAAGATGATGAAATTAGCATCAAATCTCTTGTACCTGGTGCGCCAGCGGAACGTAGTAAAAAGCTGCATCCTGGGGATAAAATCATTGGTGTTGGGCAAGCAACAGGCGATATTGAAGACGTTGTTGGTTGGCGTTTAGAAGATTTGGTAGAAAAAATTAAAGGGAAAAAAGGCACTAAAGTTCGCTTAGAAATTGAGCCTGCTAAAGGGGGAAAATCACGTATTATTACTTTGGTTCGTGATAAAGTCCGTATTGAAGATCAAGCGGCTAAACTAACCTTTGAAAAAGTGTCAGGAAAAAACATTGCGGTAATAAAAATTCCAAGTTTTTATATTGGATTAACCGAAGATGTCAAAAAACTACTGGTTAAATTAGAAAATCAAAAAGCTGAGGCTCTTATTGTTGATTTACGTGAAAATGGCGGTGGTGCATTAACGGAAGCGGTGGCGTTAAGTGGTTTATTTATTACCGATGGCCCTGTTGTGCAGGTTCGCGATGCTTATCAGCGTATTCGTGTTCATGAAGATGATGATGCTACGCAACAATATAAGGGGTTATTATTTGTGATGATTAATCGTTACAGTGCTTCCGCATCAGAAATTTTTGCTGCAGCAATGCAAGATTATCGTCGAGGTATTATCATCGGGCAAAATACTTTTGGTAAAGGTACGGTGCAACAGAGTCGTTCGTTAAATTTTATCTATGATTTAGATCAGAGTCCGTTGGGTGTTTTGCAATATACTATTCAAAAATTTTATCGCGTTAATGGTGGTTCAACCCAATTAAAAGGTGTTGCAGCCGATATTAATTTCCCTGAAATTATAGATGCGAAAGAATATGGGGAAGATAAAGAAGATAATGCGCTTGCTTGGGATAAAATCCCATCAGCGAGTTATATGGAAGTAGGAAATATCGATTATATTGATAATGCAGTAAATATTCTAAATGAAAAACATCTTGCTCGTATTGCTAAAGATCCTGAATTTGTTGCATTGAATGAAGAATTGAAAGTGCGAAATGAACGCCGAGATCGAAAATTTCTATCATTGAATTATAAAATGCGTAAAGAAGAGAATGATAAAGATGATGCAAGACGTTTAAAAGATTTGAACGAACGTTTTAAACGTGAGGGTAAGAAAGCATTGAAAGATATTGATGATTTGCCGAAAGATTACGAAGCACCAGATTTCTTCTTAAAAGAAGCTGAAAAAATAGCAGCTGATTTCGTTATTTTTAATTCAGATCAGAAAATTAATCAAGCAAACGGCCTATCCGAAGCAAAAACGGAAAGTAAAAAATAAATACTAAATGGTTTTGACCGCACTTTGTTTGAGAAAAGCAACAAGTGCGGTGATTTTAATAAAGGTTTAGGAAATGGTAGTGTTTAAAAGCACCTTAAAGTTATCATTATTCGCCTTATCATTATCTATGATGATGTCGGGTTGTGTTTTAGTAGGTTTGAGCAAAAATGACCAATCTAAATCATTGTACGGCATTAATCTTTCCCATTTGTCACTCGCAGAAAGAAAAGAGCTTGAAGAAGCCATTTATGCGGATCAGCAACGTTTAACGGAAGAAAAACAAACATTGCTTAATATGACGCTAACACACGAAATAGGCGATCATAAGTTACAATTTAAGCCTTTACTCGCGCATTTATATGCTTCTCGTAAATATGCCCCGTTATGGACTGACAATGCGGCAGCTCGTCAATTGTTACGTGATTATGCGGCAATGGTGGCAAGCGGTATTTCAAAATCGTCGGCAACTTCACTAGAAACATTGGCATTGGTAGAACAACAAGGCGGATTGGTTTATGATGTGTTATTAAGTGATATTTTGTTAGATTACTTATATTACACACAAAATGTTCGTTCTCAAGCATCTAATTGGTTGTATTCATCTGCTCAGTATCAAGCACAACAGCCTGAAAATGATCATATTCAACGCTGGTTAAGTGCAGTGGAAAATAATCAACTTCTTGATTTCATACAAAGTTTAGCGGGAGAAAATCATTTATATCGCCAAACAGTTCAATCATTGCCGATGTTTATTCCGACTTCTAAAGAATCAAATATTGCTCAAAAATTGGCAATGAATGCACAGCGTTTACGTGTGATTCCTGATTTTCATAATGGAATTTTTGTGAATATTCCAAGCTATAAATTACAGTATTATCGTGATGGCGATTTAATTTTAGAATCTCGGGTAATTGTTGGCACAAATTCGCGCAGGACACCTGTAATGTATAGCAAATTAAGTAATGTGGTTGTAAATCCACCTTGGAATGCGCCAATTCGCTTAATTAATGAAGATTTATTGCCAAAAATGAAAGCCGATCCAAATTATATTACGGAGCATAATTATTCAATTTTAGATAATCAAGGCAATGTTGTTGATCCTGCTTCTATTGATTGGGAATCTATTGGTAATAAATTTCCTTATCGAGTTCGACAAGCGGCTGGCGATAGTGCGTTAGGTAATTATAAATTTAATATGCCAAGTTCTGATGCAATTTATTTACACGATACGCCAAATCGCGGATTGTTTAATCGTAAAAATCGAGCGTTAAGTTCTGGTTGTGTGCGTGTTGAAAAATCTGATCAATTGGCAAGTATTTTATTAAAAGAAGCAGGTTGGACAGAAACTCGAAAAAATACAGTATTAGCAAGTAAAAAAACCACTTCTGCGCCGATACGCTCGGATAATCCTGTTTTTTTATATTATGTTACTGCGTGGATTGAAAACGGAAATATTGTAAATTTACCTGATATTTATGGTTATGATCGTCAGATTAATCTTGCTGAGATTAATTGGGATCTCGTAAAAAAATATCTTCAATAAAATAAGGGAGCTATAATGAATTATGTGGATCAGAATAAACGAAAATGGTTATCGCTGGGCGGTATTGCGTTAGGAATATCTATTTTACCAAATTCTGTATTAGCAATGGTTTCAACACCTAAACCTCGTATTTTAACTTTCCGCAACATTAATACGGGCGAAAGATTAAGTGGCGAGTTTTCTTTAGCAAAAGGTTTTTCGCCTGCGATGTTAAAAAAATTGGATTATTTAATGCGTGATAAAAGGACAAATCAAGTGCATAAAATGGATCCAAATTTATTCCAGAAATTTTATAATATCCAAACTAATTTAGGCTTACGCAATGCTGAAATTGAAGTAATTTGTGGTTATCGTTCAGCCTCTACTAATGCAATGCGTCGTCGCCAAAGTCGTGGCGTAGCGAAAAATAGTTATCACATTAAAGGAAAAGCCATTGATTTTCGTATTGCAGGTGTGCCTTTGATTAAAGTGAAATCTTCTGCGGAAAGTCTGCGAAATGGTGGCGTGGGTTATTATCCAACCAGTAATTTCATTCACGTAGATACAGGCCCTGTGAGAACTTGGAAAGGCGTGTAAAACAAATGTAAAATTAACCGCACTTTTGTGCGGTTTTTCATTGAAAAAGAAATGTTATTTGACAGCCATCTTCATTTAGACCAACTCTCTGACGAGAATATTCAGCAAACACTTGGTGATTCAAGGCTTACTGGTATGCTTGCGGTAAGTACTAATCTCAACAGTGCTAAAAAACTGCTGAATTTAAAACAGACTTACCCAAAGAAACTTTATATTGCAGCTGGTTTTCATCCTGAACAACAATTACCTAGTTTAGAAGAACAAAAAGAATTATTTCAATGGATTGACGAACATCATTCATCGATTTCTGCCATTGGCGAGGTAGGCTTGCCACATTATTCTAAACGAGAAAATCCGAATTTAGATTACGTGCCTTACATTGAATTACTGGAGCGATTTATTCTGATAGCGAAAAAATGGGATTTACCGTTAAATTTGCATATTGTACATAACGATGTAGAAATTGCCCTTGAATTATTGCAGAAACACAAAATTCAACGGGCTCATTTTCACTGGTTTAAGACAGATGAAAAATCTTTTCAGAAATTTTTCTCTACCCCCTATTTTGCAAGCCTAACCCCTGATATTTTATGGAACCCTAAAACACAGTATGTTGCTCAACATTTGTCGTTAAACCGTTTGATGATTGAAACGGATAGCCCTTGGCAACACGAGGGATTTGAAAGTGCCGGCATTTCTGAACAATTATTGGCTGTATTGCAAAAACTAGCTGAATTAAAGTCTTTGCCATTACATTCTGTTCAAAAGCAAATCCTTTTGAATACTCAACAGTTTTATCGATTATAAGGAGCAAAAATGAATATCGAAATTATCCCCGTCACCGCATTCCAACAAAATTGTTCTTTGATTTGGGATGATGAAAAAAATGCCGCAATTATTGACCCAGGTGGCGAAGCCGAACGCCTAATTCAACGCATTGAAGAACTGGATTTAAATATCAAAGTGATTTTAATTACTCACGGCCATTTAGATCACGTTGGTGCTGCAATGCAATTAAAACAACATTTTGGCGTTGAAATTTGGGGTTCTCATGAAAAAGATAAATTTTTATTTGAGAGTTTACCCGAACAAGCCCAACGTTTTGGCTTGCCAAATATTGACGCTTTTTTGCCTGATCGTTGGTTTAATCAAGAGGGCGAAATTTTAAAATTAGATGGCTTTAATTTCGAGATTTTACATTTACCAGGGCATACACCAGGACATATTGGTTTTATTGAACACGAGAAAAAAGTGGCGTTTACGGGCGATGTATTATTTCAAGGCGGAATTGGTCGTACCGATTTCCCTCGCGGGGATTATGAAACATTGATTTCTTCAATTCGAACAAAATTACTCCCATTAAATGACGATATTATTATTATCGCTGGACACGGATCTTACACAACCATTGGGCAAGAAAAGCGGAGCAATCCATTTTTAAATCCTAAATCTTAAATCCTAAATTCTTGGAGGTTATTGATCAATCAAGTGCAAAATAAATGATCAATTAGCCTAAAAGTGCGGTAAATTTTTTCCACGTTTTTTATTTAATTTCCAAAATGTGAAGTAGCTCACATTTTTGAAATTATTTTCTGTTACAACCAACGCCCTTAATTATTTTCTTGACAAAGGAGCAAAACAATGAAAATCATTAAGCAAGCAAAATAGTCTAATCCGCCTTTCTTTAATCAGTCTACTTATTTCCACTTCTTTTTATTCTGTTCAATCTTTTGCTGCAACTCCTACGTGGAAGCCTGTCTATGGTAAAGTGAATGGTGATGCAGAGTGAAAAAGTTAGAAAAAGGCAAAACGCAGCTCTTTCATCAAGTGGCTATTCTGGCGGTGGAGCAAGCGTAGGATGTATGTGGTAATACGTTGAAGTTTTAAAAACACAAGTAAAAATAACCGCACTTTGTTTAAGAGATGAAGTGCGGTTTTTTATTGTTTGAAATCTAAAGAGTTTGAACTAGATCACAAATTTGTAACAATTTCTGATAAGAGGCTTATTTCCGTTGCAATCCTATGTATAATGCGTAAAAAATGGAGCGAAAATATTGCTTCAAATATCATAATAAAGAGGTAATTATGCAGCAAAACAAGGCGTTTGATGATTGGTTAGCCAGCACAGCATTAGGCGGTGCAAATCAATCTTATATAGAAGAACTTTATGAAAGCTATTTGAGTGATCCACAGTCGGTGGAGGAAAGCTGGCGAAAAACCTTTGATTCTTTGCCAAAAACCACCGCACTTGAACAGCCTCATACTCCAGTGCGAGATTATTTTCGTCGTTTAGCGCGAGAAAATCATAATGAAGCGGTGACAGTAATAGATCCTGCTGCTGGTGCAAAATTAGTGAAAGTTCTACAATTTATCAATGCCTATCGTTTTCGTGGCCATTTAGAGGCTAATCTTGATCCTCTCAATTATTATCGTTGGAAAGTATCTTCTGTCCCTGAATTAGATTATCGCCATCACGGTTTTACTGAACAAGATCTCAACGAAACTTTCAATATAAATCATTACGTTTATAAACGCGATACCATTAAACTTGGCGAATTAGCTCAAATGTTGAAAGAAACATATTGTGGCTCAATTGGCTTGGAGTTTATGCACGTGCAGGATATGGAGCAGAAAATGTGGCTCCAGAGCAAGATGGAAAGCCTGTTAGATAAACCGCTTTTTACATCTGAAGAACGTGTCAATTTTCTTCGTGAACTGACAGCTGCAGACGGTTTAGAACGTTATCTTGGTGCAAAATTCCCTGGGGCGAAACGCTTTTCTTTAGAAGGAAGTGATGCGTTTATTCCATTGATGAAAGAAATTATTCGCCATTCTAGTCGTCAAGGGGTAAATGATGTGGTAATGGGAATGGCACACCGTGGGCGTTTGAATATGCTAGTGAATGTATTAGGTAAAAAGCCTGAAAATTTATTCGATGAATTTGCAGGTAAACATTCCAGCGAACGTACGGGGGATGTGAAATATCATCAAGGTTTTTCTTCTGATTTCGCCGTAGATGATAAGCGAGTTCACTTAACGTTGGCATTTAATCCATCCCATTTGGAAATCGTAAGCCCTGTTGTGATTGGTTCTGTTCGATCTCGACAAACTCGTATGAATGATACAGAACATAGCAAAGTGCTTGCTATTACTGTTCACGGAGATTCAGCTGTGGCAGGACAGGGGGTTGTTCAAGAAACATTGAATATGTCAAATGCCCGTGGTTATAGTGTGGGCGGTACTATTCGCATCGTGATTAATAACCAAATTGGTTTTACGACATCTAATCCTAATGATACGCGCTCTACAGAATATTGCACCGATATTGCGAAAATGATTCAAGCACCGATTATTCATGTTAATGGCGATGATCCTGAAGCGGTGGCATTTGCTGCACGTATGGCGGTGGAATATCGTAATTTATTCAAACGAGATATTTTTATTGATTTAATTTCTTATCGTCGCCATGGTCATAACGAGGCCGATGAGCCATTAGCTACTCAACCAATGATGTATAGCATCATCAAAAAACATCCTACACCGCGTAAAGTTTATGCGGATCGCTTAGTTTCAGAAGGCGTGATGACTGAAGAACAAGTTACCGAGATGGCGAATGATTATCGCGATGCGCTAGATAATGGCGATCGAGTTGTATCAGAATGGCGAGAAATGGATACGGCAAAAATGGATTGGTTGCAATATCTCAACTATGATTGGACTGCGCCGTATGAAAGCAAATTTTCACAGGAACGTTTTTTAACGCTTGCTAAACGTGTGTGTGAATATCCTGAAAGTTTACGTGCGCATCCTCGTGTAGAAAAAATCTATAATGATCGTAAAGCAATGTATCAAGGCGAAAAATTGCTCGACTGGGGCATGGCTGAAACCATGGCTTATGCAACCTTACTTGATGAAGGTGTTAATGTTCGTTTATCAGGCGAAGATGCGGGACGAGGTACTTTTTTCCATCGTCATGCCGTTGTGCATAATCAAAATGATGGTACGGGGTATGTACCATTAACACATTTGCATGCTAATCAAGGTCGTTTTGAAGTATGGGATTCTGTACTTTCTGAAGAATCTGTTCTTGCTTTTGAATATGGCTACGCAACAACAGATCCAAAAACTTTAACCATTTGGGAAGCGCAATTTGGCGATTTTGCTAATGGTGCGCAAATTGTTATCGACCAATTTATTAGCTCTGGCGAACAAAAATGGGGCAGAATGTGTGGTTTAGTTATGTTATTGCCTCATGGCTATGAGGGACAAGGCCCAGAACATTCTTCCGCACGTCTTGAACGTTATTTGCAACTTTGCGCAGAACAAAATATGCAAGTTTGCGTGCCATCAACACCTGCACAGGTGTACCATATGTTGCGCCGCCAGTCTTTACGTAAAATGCGCCGTCCATTGATTGCCATTTCCCCAAAATCTTTACTACGTCATCCATTGGCAGTGTCCAGTTTAGACGAGTTGATTAATGGAACTTTCCAAACGGTAATTGGAGAAATTGACGAGCTTGATCCTAAAGATGTAAAACGTGTGGTAATGTGTTCAGGTAAAGTTTATTACGATTTACTTGAACAACGTCGTGCAAATAATCAGAAAGATGTGGCGATTATTCGTATTGAGCAGCTTTATCCATTCCCGCATGAGGATGTGAAGAAAGCGCTTGAGCCTTATGCGCATGTCACGGATTATGTATGGTGCCAAGAAGAACCACTTAACCAAGGGGCTTGGTATTGCAGCAAACATAATTTTGAATCAGCAATTCCGGAATCCGTTAAACTCAAATATGCAGGGCGTCCAGCTTCAGCTTCGCCTGCTGTGGGTTATATGTCGCTTCACACTAAACAGCAAAAACAGTTAGTGGAAGATGCGTTGAGTTTTTAAAGTGCGGTTAATTTAATAAAGGTTTTTATATCTTTGCTTTCCTCTGTAAATAGGGGAGCCAAGATAATTAAGATATATAGTAAAAAAGAAGAAAAGGAAAAATAAAATGACAATCGAAATTCTTGTTCCAGACCTACCTGAATCAGTTGCTGATGCAACTGTTGCTACTTGGCATAAAAAACTGGGCGATACTGTGAAACGTGATGAGGTTATTGTGGAAATTGAAACGGATAAAGTCGTGCTAGAAGTTCCCGCACTTTCTGATGGTGTACTGGCTGAAGTTGTTCAAGCTGAGGGCGAAACAGTGGTGAGTAAACAGTTGCTAGGCAAAATTTCTACGGCTCAAGAAGGATATGTCAGTTCAGCGACGTTAAAAGCAACGAATGAACCCACACCATCAGATCGTCAAAATGCAGCGATTGAAAATAGTCATAATCATAATGCGGATCAGAGCCCTGCAATTCGTCGTTTATTAGCAGAACATGATTTACAAGCAGATCAAATTCAAGGTTCGGGTGTGGGTGGTCGTTTAACACGTGAAGATATTGAACGTGAAATTGCAAAACGACAAGCACAGCAAGTGAAACAAGAAGCTGCCACTGAGCAAAATACAATTAGTACGGTGGCTTATAGCGCACGTTCTGAAAAACGTGTGCCAATGACCCGTTTGCGTAAACGTATTGCTGAACGTTTACTGGAAGCCAAAAATAGTACGGCGATGCTTACCACTTTCAATGAAGTGGATATGCAGCCGATAATGACTCTGCGTAAAACCTACGGCGAAAAATTTGAAAAACAACATTCAGTACGTTTAGGATTTATGTCTTTTTATATTAAAGCGGTTGTGGAAGCATTAAAACGTTATCCTGAAGTGAATGCTTCTATTGATGGGGATGATGTTGTTTACCATAATTATTTTGATATTAGTATTGCGGTTTCGACTCCTCGTGGATTAGTCACACCAGTGCTTCGTGATTGCGATAAGCTCAGTATGGCAGAGATCGAAAAACAAATTAAAGCATTAGCTGAAAAAGGTCGTGATGGCAAATTAACAGTAGAAGATCTTACTGGCGGAAATTTTACTATTACAAATGGTGGCGTGTTCGGTTCTCTTATGTCCACTCCAATTATCAATCCACCACAAAGTGCGATTTTAGGAATGCACGCTATTAAAGAACGCCCGATTGCGCTTAATGGTCAAGTTGTGATTCGTCCTATGATGTACCTTGCTTTATCTTACGATCATCGTTTAATTGACGGCCGTGAATCTGTTGGTTTCTTGGTGGCGATTAAAGAATTATTGGAAGATCCAACAAGATTGTTATTAGAAATCTAAGAAATAAAAGGCTTTCTGTGTTAGAAAGCCTTTTAAAATGAACAAAAAATTAACCGCACTTTAAATATTTAAAAAGAATATTCCAAAGTGCGGTTATTTTCTTATATGTTTTTAATTAGAGATCGAAATCCCCAAAATCATTCGTATCAACTTTTGAGTCAATTTGACCGACAAGATAAGAGCTTACTTCTACTTCTTGTGGTGCAACCTGTACGTTATCTGACACTAACCAAGCGTTAATCCAAGGAATTGGATTTGAACGTGTTTGGAATGGTAGTGGCAATCCAACAGCTTGCATACGGATATTAGTAATATATTCTACGTATTGAACTAAAATATCTCTGTTGAGGCCGATCATAGAACCGTCTTTAAATAGATAATCAGCCCACGCTTTTTCTTGTTCTGCCGCTGCAACAAATAAATCATAGGCTTCTTGTTTACATTCTTCCGCAATTTCTGCCATTTCAGGATCGTCTTGACCTGCAGCCATAATATTTAAAATATGCTGTGTACCTGTTAAATGCAAGGCTTCATCACGTGCGATAAATTTAATAATTTTTGCATTCCCTTCCATTAAACGACGTTCTGCAAAAGCAAATGAACAAGCGAAAGAAACGTAGAAACGAATTGCTTCAAGTGCATTCACGCTCATTAGGCAAAGGTAAAGTTGTTTTTTCAAACTACGTAAAGTTACGACGCATTCTTTGCCATCTACGGTATAAGTGCCTTCGCCGTATAAGCCATAAAGTTGGCTATCACGGATTAAATCATCGTAGTAAGATGAAATATCTTGTGCGCGTTTGATGATTTCTTCGTTAGTTACGATGTCATCAAATACGATAGAAGGATCGTTCACAATATTACGAATAATATGTGTGTAAGAGCGAGAGTGGATGGTTTCAGAGAATGTCCAAGTTTCAATCCAAGTTTCTAATTCAGGAATCGACACTAAAGGCAATAATGCCACGTTCGGGCTACGACCTTGAATGGAATCCAATAAGGTTTGATATTTTAAGTTGCTGATGAAGATGTGTTTTTCGTGTTCAGGCAATGCTGCGTAGTCGATACGGTCTTGCGATACATCTACTTCTTCTGGACGCCAGAAAAAAGAAAGTTGTTTTTCAATCAGCTTCTCAAACGTCTCGTATTTTTGTTGATCGTAACGCGCAACATTAACGTTTTGACCAAAGAACATCGGTTCTTTTAATTGATCGTTTTTATTTTGGGAAAAAGTGGTGTATGCCATTTTATTTATCCTTTTAAATAGAACTTATCATTTATTTAGCTTTCCCTGTTTATCAGGGGAAACTATCAAAGACTGAGGAAAGTATCCTAATTCGTTATCTCGTGCTATCTTCCCCATAAGTTGGGGAAGACAATAGGGGCGTTTAAATTTTGCAAGCACCACCAGCACAGCCGTCATCAAGATCTTCTTGAACATCTTCGGCACCGTCGCGGGTGTTTTGATAGTAAAGGGTTTTTAAACCGTATTTGTAAGCGGTTAATAAATCTTTTAACAACACTTTCATTGGTACTTTGCCGTCTTCAAAACGTTTTGGATCATAGTTTGTGTTTGCAGAGATCGCTTGATCCACGAATTTTTGCATAATACCGACTAAGTGTAAGTAGCCGTCATTACTTGGAATATCCCAAAGTAATTCATAGTTATCCATTAAATTTTCATATTCAGGTACAACTTGTTTTAAGATACCATCTTTTGATGCTTTAATACTTACGTGTCCACGCGGTGGCTCAATACCATTAGTCGCATTGGAAATCTGCGATGATGTTTCTGATGGCATTAAGGCAGTTAATGTTGAGTTACGTAAACCAAATTCTTGAATATCTTTACGTAAACTTTCCCAATCATAATGTAGAGGCTCTTGTGTTAAGGAATCTAAATCTTTCTTATAGGTATCAATCGGTAAAATGCCTTTTGCATAAGTGGTTTCATTGAAGTATTCACACGCACCTTGCTCTTTTGCTAAGTTCATAGAGGCTTTTAATAAATAATATTGAATGGCTTCAAAAGTACGGTGTGTTAAATTGTTGGCTGAACCATCAGAATAGCGAACACCATTTTTCGCAAGGTAATACGCATAGTTAATGACCCCAATACCGAGTGAACGGCGTGCAAGTGAGCTACGTTTTGCTGCCACAACAGGGTAATCTTGATAGTCTAATAAGGCATCAAGAGAACGAACAGCAAGATCCGCAAGTTCTTCTAATTCATCTAAGTTTTCAATTTTACCTAAGTTAAAGGCGGAAAGTGTACAAAGTGCAATTTCCCCATTTTCATCGTTAATGTGCTGAAGCGGTTTAGTTGGTAATGCAATTTCTAAGCATAAGTTAGATTGACGAACTGGTGCAACTTGTGGATCAAACGGAGAGTGGGTATTACAGTGATCCACGTTTTGAATGTAAATTCGACCCGTTGATGCCCGTTCTTGCATTAATAAAGAAAAGATTTCAACTGCTTTAACAGTACGCTTACGGATAGTTGGATCTTGTTCGTATTTTACGTAAAGTTCTTCAAATTTGTCTTGATCCGCAAAGAATGCTTCATAAAGTCCAGGTACATCTGATGGACTAAATAAAGTAATCTCGCCACCTTTAATTAAACGTTGATACATTAATTTGTTTAACTGGACGCCATAATCCATATGACGAACACGGTTGTCTTCTACACCACGGTTATTTTTTAATACGAGCAAGTTTTCTGCTTCTAAGTGCCAAATTGGGTAATAAAGTGTTGCTGCACCGCCACGAACGCCACCTTGTGAGCAAGATTTCACCGCAGTTTGGAAATATTTATAGAATGGAATACAACCTGTATGGAATGCTTCTCCACCACGAATTTCGCTACCTAATGCACGAATAGCCCCAGCATTAATACCAATCCCTGCACGTTGTGAAACATATTTTACAATAGCTGATGCTGTTGCATTGATTGAATCTAAACTGTCATCACATTCAATTAATACGCAAGAGCTGAACTGACGAGTTGGTGTACGCACACCCGCCATAATTGGTGTAGGTAAGGAAATTTTGAAAGTCGATGTTGCATCGTAGAAACGTTTTACATAATCCAAACGTGTTTCTTTTGGATATTTAGAGAATAGACTTGCGGAAACCAGCAAATATAAGAATTGTGCAGACTCGTAGATTTCTCCCGTCACACGGTTTTGTACTAAATATTTACCCTCCAATTGCTTCACTGCAGCATAAGAAAACGTCATATCACGCCAATGATCGATGAAGCCGTCCATTGTGTCCCATTCTTCACGAGTATAATCATCTAATAAAGCTTGATCATATTTTTCCATACGTACTAGTTTTTTGACGTGATCGTATAAACGAGGGGGATCGAAATGACCATAGGCTTTTTTACGTAAATGGAAAATCGCTAAACGAGCAGCTAAATATTGATAATCTGGCGAATCTTTGCTGATTAAATCTGCGGCTGCTTTAATAATGGTTTCGTGGATGTCTGAAGTGCGAATGCCTTCATAAAATTGAATATGTGAACGAAGTTCTACTTGAGAAACAGAAACATTGTCTAGTCCTTCAGCAGCCCACGTAATCACACGATGGATTTTATCAAGATTGATTTGTTCTTGCGTACCGTCACGCTTTGTAACCATTAAACTTTTATTCATTGTATTAGCCTTCTTGTTGTTATTTAAAACAGGATTTAAAACACAAGATATAGTGTTTTTATGAAAACGATGCACAAGATAATGTGTTTGAGAAAAGATCGCAAGTAATAAATTTTTTGATTTGATTCTTGACAATAGATAACTTATTTAAAAATAAACGGTTTTTGTGAGAATAAAAATTAAAATTTTTTATTTAGAAAAATAAGAAAAAGTGCGGTAAAAATTTGTTGAATTTTTCACCGCACTTTGAAGGATTAGTCTAGGTATTTGAATACTTTAATTACTTTTTTCACGCCGCTGATTTTGCTGGCAATGTCGGCTGCCGCATTGGCTTGAGATTGTGTGACGTTACCCAGTAAAAATACTTCTCCATTTTCACTAATCACTTTGACATCTGTGGCTTTAACTCGACCATCAACGAACATCTTAGATTTGACTTGCGTTGTGAGCCAACTATCTTTACTGATTTGTGCAAAAGAGATTTTTGGGCTAACAGTTAGTTCATTATAAACTTCATTGACACCTTCAACACCTTTTGCAAGAGCTGTGGCAGTGTCTTTTACATCACTATTAGGAACTTGACCTATTAAAAGTACTCGGCCATTGTAAGACACTGCATTTACACGGCCTTCAGCCTTAATTTGGGCATCTTTTTCTACAGCATTTTCTACTTTAAATTCGAGGGTTTCATCATCAATTTGTGTCCCTGTAGTTCGGGGATCGGTAGCTACTTTAGCTGCTACAGCGCCACCTCCAATCACAGCTGCAACACAGCCTTGTAGAAAAATAGTCGCCCCAAGCAGGATAGCGAGTTTTTTTAACGGGGATAATGTCATAATTAACTCCTTTTTAGATTAAATTACTATTAGTTTGAAAGTGATTTATTTTCCTGTCAAGCACTTGGGAATAAAGTCTGATCAACCAATTCACAAAGAGCATTAATCACAAAAAGATGGTTCTCTAAGATACGACTTTCTTTGGTGGCTGGGATTGATATTTCTAGATCCTTATCTGCTAAAATTCCTTGAATGGCATCGTTGTTAGAGCCAGTTAGCACAATAACATTAACTTCTTTGCTGACAGCATGAGAAATAATATTTAGTACGATTTTTTCTGTCCCCAAAGGTGCAAAAGCAATAAGTAAGTCGCCCGATTTTGCAATGGCATTAAATTGATGACAATACAATTCTTCAGGCGATTGTTCAAAAACAAGTGAAGAACCCACCGCACTTTCTAAGCTCAATAACACAGACGGGAAGCTCGGTCTAACTAAATCATATCGATTAAGTAAGTTTGAGACGAGAAACTGTGCATTAGCATAAGAACGCGAGACGCCACAGGCGATAACCTTATTACCGCCTAATAAACATTGCATTACCATTTGTGTGGCGTTGGTAATATTTTCAGAAAGCATACTTGATGCTGCAATTTGAATTTGAATACTTTCGCTATAAATATCTTTTACTTTTTGTAACATTATAAAAAGCCATTAATCGAGAAAATTAGGAATCCATTGAATATCTTGAGGTGTTTTGCCAAAAGCGATTAAATCAAAGCGGCAATTAGCATCTTCTAAGCTCATATTTTGTTTTGCAAGCCATAAATTTGCGGCATCTAACCATTTTTGTTGTTTTCGCCAATCTACGCTTTCTATAGCAGAACCATAGGCGGAATGACTTCGTTGGCGAACTTCAACAAAGACGATAGTTTCTTTGTCATTCATTATTAGATCAAGTTCACCACATTTGAAATTTTGATTAGCCGCAATAAATGTTAAGCCTTTTGATTCTAAAAAAAGGCGAGCTTGATGCTCAAAGCTCGCCCCTTGCTGACGTTTTAAAGAAAACATTAGTTTGCAACTGGTACAATTGCACCATCTTGATATTGATACCAAGTCATATCGCGTTCAACATTACAGTTGGTATCAGCACTTAAAATCCCTGTTAAGCCACTCAAGCGATAGCCTGGCACTTGGCGTAATTCATTAAATTGATTAATGAGCAACCACGCATCCGCACCCATTGCATATAAACGCATCAATTGATATTCGCCCCCCGTGGATTTTGCTAACTTATGATATTGTGGAGAATTGGTATCTTTAAAAAATGGAATATCACTAAACTGTACACCGTTCATCTGTGCGATGAAGTCAGCATTAGTGTTTGTCGCACTTGCGCTTGCTCGAGAACTGGCATAAATCGCTAAATTAGGTACGATATTTGTTAAATAACCTTTCATTTCTGCCAGTTCAGTTGGACTTGCTACGGCATAAAGTGCGGTTGTATTTGAGTTATTTTCTTGAACGAAATAGGTCACATCCGCAGGCAAATTGTAGTAACGGATATTCGCATCAGTACCTGCTAATTGCTGCCAACGTACATTAAAGGCATTGCCTACGCGTTGTCCTAAATCATTTTGCGGCATTGCGACAAGTGGATTACGCACGCCATCGTTCCACATTTTATTGGCGGCAGATTCAGCTTCATCTTCTGGAGAAAGTCCGTAATAACAAAGTTGAGGAATCGCACGAGAATTTGGTGTGGCATTTAATGCAAGCACATCCATACCTTGAATTTGAGCAGGATCCGCTAAAATCACATCAAGATTTTGTTTTAGTAATGGGCCAACTAAGGTTTTAATCCCCGCTTGTTTTGCTTGCGCAATGATATCTTGGACAGAATTCATTGAGGTATCAAACACTTGCACTGGAATGGTTGAGTTACCTTTCGCGTCGTTAAAACCCGATTGAATGGTTGTACCAAGAATTTGTCCATCTCCACTTAATGGCAAGAGTAAACCAATTTGTGACACATTCGTTTGTTGGAAATTAAGCAATGTAAGCAATTCTTTTGGGAACAACGTTGCGGCTGCATGATTTGGATAAGCATTTTTCCAACTTTGTAAGGCTTGGCTTAATTGTATAGGCTGACGAATATAATCGTTGTAGGCTTTGATTAATGTTAGCCAACCGCCTAAAGCTGCATTACCTTCATCAGAGGCATTATTAATAACGCCAGTATTCGCTGAACGCAATAAAGCCCAAGTTTTATCAATATTATCTTGACGACGTTGTACATCTGTTAAATTCTTATCCATTTCTATCCGCGCTTTTACCGCTTCAATCATGTCTTTACGGTTTTCGGCAACAATAGCTAAGGTTTCGTAATAACGAGATTTTTGTGACGGGCTTAGTTTATTTAAATCCAATGCACGTAATTGATTTTGTGCGACTTCATTGGCATTTTTTGCGGCAGAAATTCTCGCTTCAATTAATGCACGATCTAATTTTTGTGCATCATTTAATTCGCCTAATTCCCTCAATAACGCTGCCGATTGTTCAACCTTATTTTCACGGATTAATACTCGAGCCGCGAGCAATTTATAGGTTTGTTGATCTTCAAGTTCTTGCGTTTGCCCTAATTTGTTTATATAAAATTCAGAACTTGCATTTGCATCTTTTTGTAAGGTTTGCGTGAAATTGCTACCAAGTAGATTTGAACAGCCAGCTAAAGCCATTGACAATAAAATTGGCATTAAACGTTTTTTAAAACGTTCGCCTTGTAATAGAATAGACATCTTTGCTCCATCATAAACAGACAATAGTTGTAGCAAATCTTACTTATCTCATAACTTAAAAGCAAACAAAAATGACTGATTTAACCGGAATTTTATACATTGTTGCCACACCCATTGGCAATTTACAGGATATTACCCAGCGTGCTTTAGAGACTTTTGCTCAAGTGGATTTAATTGCAGCAGAAGATACTCGCCATAGTGGACTTTTATTGAGCCATTACGGCATTAAGAAGCCATTTTTTGCTTTGCACGATCATAACGAACAAGAAAAAGCGCATATTTTGGTGGAAAAGCTCAAGCAGGGGAGTAATATTGCTTTGATTTCTGATGCGGGGACGCCATTAATCAGTGACCCTGGTTTTCATTTAGTACGCCAATGCCGTGAAGCTGGTATTCGAGTTGTGCCTTTGCCTGGAGCTTGTGCGGCAATTACCGCTCTTTGTGCATCGGGGATTGCTTCTGATAGATTTTGTTTTGAAGGCTTTTTACCTGCGAAAAGTAAAGCACGCAAAGATAAATTAGAAAATATCGCAGAAGAAGACCGCACTTTGATTTTTTATGAATCCACTCACCGTATTTTAGATACACTAGAAGATATGCAAGCGGTGCTAGGGGAAGAACGATACATTGTGTTAGCCCGTGAAATGACTAAAACTTGGGAAACGATTACGGGGAATACGATTAAAAATTTACGCGAATGGCTTTTAGAAGATCCCAATCGTACAAAAGGCGAGATGGTTTTGATTGTGGAAAGCAAACCAAAGTCTGACAATAACGATGAAATTTCGCCGCAAGCGGTAAAGGCACTTGAGTTAATTGCAGAAGAATTGCCACTTAAAAAAGCAGCAGCTATAGTTGCTGAGTTGTATGGTTATAAGAAGAATGCTTTGTATCAATTTGGATTAGCGCATTTGGAAAAATAACCTCAAAATCAACCGCACTTTATTAATCTGATTTTAATCTGTGCTGTTGTATTAAACGGATACAAGCACTCACAAAATATTTACTTTAGACTGGAAAAAATATGTTAAACCAAGTTTCAAATACATTACTCACACCAAGTAATTTTTCAACTCAAACATTACTCAATATTTTTGACATTATGTCGCATCGCAATATTGATTATGCCGATCTGTATTTTCAACTTAGCCAAGATGAAAGTTGGGTATTAGAAGACGGCATTATAAAAGAAGGCGGTTTTCATATTGATCGTGGCGTTGGCGTTCGGGCTGTTTCTGGCGAGAAAACGGGGTTTGCTTATGCGGATCAAATTAATCTTGCTTCTTTGCAGCAATGTGCGGAGGCGGTAAAGGGAATCGCGCAAGTCAAACAGGGGAATTTGATTTCGCCATCCGCTTTTAATGTTGTAAATCCTATTGCTCGTTATGCGGCGATTAATCCTTTGGAAAGTTTGACTAAAGAGAAAAAAATTGAGCTATTACATTTGGTTGATCGTACAGCACGCGCAGAAGATCATCGTGTAACCAAGGTTTCAGCAAGCCTCAGTTCCGTTTATGAAGAAGTATTAATTATGGCGACGGATGGCACATTAGCCGCAGATATTCGCCCTTTAGTTCGCTTATCTATTTCTGTGTTAGTAGAGGAAAATGGAAAACGTGAACGAGGAAGTTGTGGTTCTGGTGGGCGTTTCGGTTTAGATTGGTTCTTTGAAGTTGTTGATGGCGATATTAGAGCAGTACTTTTTGCTAAAGAAGCGGTTCGTCAAGCCTTAGTAAACCTTAGTGCAGTTGCAGCACCTGCAGGATTGATGCCTGTTGTATTAGGTGCGGGTTGGCCGGGCGTGTTGCTACACGAAGCGGTAGGTCACGGTTTAGAAGGCGATTTTAACCGTAAAGAAAGTTCACTTTTTACAGGCAAGATTGGCGAACAAGTAACTTCCCCATTATGTACAATTGTAGATGACGGCACGATAGAAAATCGTCGAGGTTCACTAACTATTGATGATGAAGGTGTGCCAAGCCAGTGCAATGTGCTCATCAAAGACGGGATTTTGCAAGGTTACATGCAAGATAAAATGAATGCCCGTTTGATGGGCGTTGCTTCAACGGGAAATGGACGACGTGAGTCTTACGCCCATTTACCAATGCCTAGAATGACTAACACCTATATGCTTGCTGGACAAAGTCAGTTTGATGATTTGATTGCTTCTGTAAAACAGGGGATTTATGCACCGCACTTTGGTGGAGGGCAAGTGGATATTACCTCTGGTAAATTTGTATTTTCCACTTCAGAAGCTTATTTAATTGAAAAAGGAAAAATCACGAAACCAGTTAAGGGCGCAACTTTAATTGGCAGTGGCATTGAAGTGATGCAAAAGATTTCTATGGTTGCAGATAAATCAGAACTTGATTTAGGTATCGGGGTTTGTGGTAAAGAGGGACAAAGTGTACCTGTTGGCGTAGGGCAGCCAGCACTAAAAATTGATGAAATTACTGTTGGTGGAACAAATTAAGTCATTGTGTAAAAAATCACAAAAATTCCATTAGAATTGGATTTTTACTGGCAATTTTATTCAAATTTTGATAGCCGCTGCGAAATTTTATTTCTTTTAATTATTTGAAATTATGTTGAAAAGAATTTTAGTTATTATTGGTTTAGCTGTATTAGCAACCGCTTGTTCTAATGCACCACAAACGGTAAGTCATCAGGTTATTTCAGAAAATGATGATATTCAATTAACTGGTTTAATTAATAATTTAGAAAAAGATAATCGAACAGGCATTTTTCACAAAGTGAGAACAAACCGTTCCTCTGCTTTGATGGGCGATAAGGCTCTAGCCAGTGTTTATAATGAATGGGTTGGCACTCGCTATCGTATGGGCGGTACGACTAAACGTGGTATTGATTGTTCAGCATTTATGCAAACTACTTTTTCTGAAGTTTTTGGTATTGAATTGCCTCGTTCTACGGCTGAACAGCGTCATTTAGGTAGAAAAATTAATAAATCAGAACTTAAAAAAGGCGATTTAGTTTTCTTCCGTAAAAATAATCACGTTGGTGTTTATATTGGTAATAACCAATTTATGCACGCAAGTACAGGGCAAGGCGTGACAATAAGTTCCCTTGATGAAAAATATTGGGCTAGAACCTACACTCAATCGCGTCGCATTATGTAATGAAAAAGAAAAGCGAACATTAAGTTCGGTTTTTTTGATCAGTTTATTGATAAATGATCTGACCCCAAAAAGTTAGACTTATTTAGCTCAAGGACTGAGTTCTGTCATTCACAGGGCTCTGTCTTTAGCCTCTTCTGAATACGCTCATGGAGCTTTTTTTCCAGTTATTAAAACATCTAAAGAAGCTTTCCATTCTACTGTTATCTAAACAATTTCCCTTCACATACTTTGAATGCCATTCTCCCTGAGTATGTGTTGATAATCTATCATCTGATATTGCCAACCTTGGTCGGAATGTAAATTTTAAAAAATTTATCTTTATTCAAACAAACCATGCCTAATTATCTTACTCAATTATCAAAAGATAATATGAAAGAAACAGAAAATACTGTTCATAAAATTAAAAGAGTAGCAGCATAGGTAGGGTTAAATCATTTATGTAAATTAGCAGATACTTTAGAAAGTGCGGCTAAAAATTCTGATGTTTTTTTATTGTGCCTAAAATTCACTTCAAAAACTACCTCATCCCAATTCCTAATTGATGGTCGACTTTGCTTTTTCCTCGCCAGCTTTTTGATAACTAAGCCAATCCCGAATGTTGTTGTAAGTCGAGTGATAATTTTGAATATTACGTTCGTTTGGCATATCAATAGGTTGTATTTCAGTAAAAGTTTCGTTTGTTAAATAATATTTTTCTTTATCTTTAAAGGTTTCAACGGATTTTGCATTGCTGATATTGAGTGATTGAAATACCCATACGGCACTGAACCTATCATAAAGAGAGAATTTTCTTTATATGCAGAGCAATTCCAAAAAACACCGATTAAAGCCTAAAATATCCTTATCCAAATGGGAATTATTCTGTTACAGTGCTATTAATTCTTATTACAAGAGGATAATAAAATGTCTGTTCAACAACTCATTTCACGACTGACCTATATTGTTGGATCTCGTTATATTATTACTGATCCAACTAAAACAGAAGCTTATCGAAGTGGTTATCGATTTGGAACAGGAAACGCCCTAGCTGTTGTTCGCCCTGCCACTCTACTTGAGTTTTGGAACATTGTAAAAGTTTGCGTTGAACATGATGTTATTGTTATAAACCAAGCGGCGAATACAGGTTTAACTGGTGGCTCTACACCAGATGGCAATGATTATGATCGCGATATTGTCGTCATCAATACAATGCGAATTGACGGAATCCAACTCATCAATAACGCTTCCCAAGTTATTTGCTTACCAGGCTCTACACTCAATGAATTAGAAAATCAACTTAAACCGTTTGGTCGTGAACCCCACTCTGTTATTGGCTCATCTTGCATTGGCGCATCAGTTATTGGTGGGATTTGTAACAACTCAGGTGGAGCATTAGTTCAACGTGGACCAGCCTATACAGAAATGGCACTTTACGCTCAACTTAATGAAAAAGGTGAATTAGAACTAAAAAATCATTTAGGCATTGATTTAGGAGAAACTCCTGAAGAAATTTTAACTAATCTACAAGAAAAACGTTATCAGGTTAAAGATATTCGACAAGATTGCGGACATGGTCACGACCATTACTACTGCAACTATGTTCGTCAAGTTGATGAAGGCTCCCCTGCTCGTTTTAATGCCGACCCAGCTCGCCACTATGAAGCCTCAGGCTGTGCAGGAAAACTTGCTGTCTTTGCGGTTCGTTTAGACACCTTTCCGCTTGAAAAAGAGACGGCTGTTTTCTATATCGGCACCAATCAAACTTCTGTCTTGAGCGATATTCGTCGCCACATGTTAGTAAACTTCGAAGTGCTACCCATTTCAGGTGAATATATCCATCGTGATGCATTTGACATCGCAGCAAAATATGGCAAAGATACCTTTTGGGTCATTAAAAAGTTTGGTACACATTGGCTACCAAAACTCTTTTCCTTAAAATCAAACGTGGATCGCATCGGCAAAAAATTCTTCTTTTTACCACAACATTTAAGCGATAAACTTATGCAAACTGTGTCTAAATTCATCCCAGAACATCTTCCACAAAGCTTATGGGATTATCGCAACAAATACGAGCATCACTTAATTATCAAAATGGGTGGAAAAGGCATTCAAGAAGCCCGTGAATATTTGGAATCCTACATTGCAGATGGCTCAAAAGGTGGCTATTTTGAATGTAATGCAATCGAAACCCAAGCAGCAATGCTTCATCGTTTCGCTGTTGCAAGTGCTGCAATTCGTTATCGTGCAATTCACGAAAAAGAAGTAGAAGAAATAGTTGCTTTAGATGTTGCATTACGTCGCAATGATCAAGATTGGTTTGAAGTGTTACCGCCAGAAATTGATAACAGAATTATCTCTAAACTTTACTACGGACATTTTATGTGCCATGTCTTTCACCAAGATTACATTGTAAAAAAAGGTTATGATTATGAAGAACTAGAATACGAAATGTTGAAATTACTTGACAAGCGTGGTGCACAATACCCAGCCGAACATAATGTAGGACATTTATACGAGGCTAAACCAACCTTGAGAAAATTCTATAAAGAGTTGGATCCAACCAATAGCTTTAATCCAGGTATTGGTAAAACGACGAGGAAAAAATACTGGGCGGAATAAACCTCTAAAATGCAAACAAGATGTCAAATGTGACCGCTTGTTTATTATTTCCTCTTCTTAGATAGAGCCAACTCATCAAAATAAGGTCAGCAAATTATCTGATGTTTACCGCAAAATTATTTGACTTATTCCAGTCTACACTTGTACAGTAATTGTTGGTTACTAAATGTGACATTGTAAAGTGATTGATTTGTTGTGGATTGGCAATGAGCACGAAAAAGGCTGCTTGATATAATATTTTGGCAATCGTAAGATCCAAGCCGTCGGTGCTTTCATAGATGATTCAGTCCGCATTGAAACCTTGTAAATACTCAATGGTGTGTAATGTCTTTAGGATTGTTGATTTTGGTTCGTTTTGGGGAAAGCCCAATTACGAAGTGGCGTTTGCTCTCGTCAATACAACAAGAAATTTTGTTTTTGTTCAACCTTATCCTACCTTGCATTCGGTTTTAAGTCTAGTAACTGTTCGGTTTTTTGATGAAAATTATCTGCTCTCATTGCTACAATATGGTTTGTTTCCTAGGGAGGGCAGATATGCAGATAATGGTTTATGCTACTTTACATATATCGATAAAGTACTTATGCAAACTCAAGTTATTTGTTAATTCAGGATGAAATGATGTTACCAGCATATTCTTTTCTTGGGCTGCAACGATTTTATTATTTACCGTTGCAAGAATATTGACTTTTTTACCAACACTACTGATAACAGGTCCTCTGATAAAAGTCATAGGAATTTTACCAACCCCTTTGCAATCTGCTTCTGTATAGAAACTTCCTAATTGGCGTCCATAGGCATTCCTCTCAACTACAATGTCCATCGTTCCAAAATGACTCTCTTTCTGAGAAGTAATCTCTTTAGCCAACAGAATCAAACCAGCACAAGTTCCAAAGACAGGAAAGCCAGAAGAGATAGCTTGTTTCATCGGTTCCAGCATATGCAGCTCTCTTAAAAGTTTTCCTATGGCGGTTGACTCACCGCCAGGCAGAATCAAACCTGATAAATCACTGTAATATTGTTGAAAATTTTTTAAATTTCTCAGTTCGACACTTTCAATTCCTAATTTTTCTAGCATTCGTGCATGTTCCGCAAAGGCACCTTGTAGAGCTAATATTCCGATTTTCATTTATTTTCCTCGCTCGGCCATGAGAATTTGGATTTCATTTTCATTGATACCAACCATGGCTTCACCTAAATCTTCGGAGATTTGTGCTAGGATTTGTGGATTTCGATAGTTAGTTACAGCTTTGACAATAGCGCTCGCACGTTTTATAGGATCTCCTGACTTAAAAATACCTGAACCAACAAAGACACCCTCTGCGCCAAGTTGCATCATCAAGGCTGCATCTGCTGGAGTTGCAATTCCTCCAGCTGCGAAGTTGACAACTGGCAATTTCCCATGGTTATGGACGTATTGAACCAATTCTACAGGAACTTGTAAATCCTTGGCCGCAACATAGAGTTCGTCCTCTCGTAAATTTTGAATGCGACGAATTTCTTGATTCATCATACGCATATGGCGAACAGCTTGGACGATATCTCCTGTTCCTGGTTCTCCTTTTGTACGAATCATTGAAGCCCCTTCAGCGATACGACGCAAGGCCTCGCCCAAATCCTTGGCACCACATACAAAAGGTACTTGGAATTCTTTCTTGTCCACATGGAAACGGTTGTCAGCTGGAGAAAGCACTTCACTTTCATCGATATAGTCAATTTCAATAGCTTCCAAAATCTGAGCTTCAACGAAATGTCCAATTCTAACTTTTGCCATAACTGGAATGCTAACTGCTCCTTGGATTTCCTTGATCATCTTAGGATCGCTCATGCGAGAGACACCTCCAACAGCACGAATATCTGCAGGAATTCGTTCCAAAGCCATCACTGCAGCTGCACCAGCAGCTTCTGCAATGCGAGCTTGCTCAGGGTTTTGAACATCCATGATAACTCCACCTTTGAGCATCTGTGCTAAGTTTTTATTTAGTTCATAACGATTTTCAGCCATTTCTTTGTCCTCATTATTTGATTATTTGTATTGATAGCTACGTTTTTTATTGTAATGTAGAAAAGTCTTTAGAACAAGTTTGAAAAGCTAGTAATAATCTCTAGGATGGTAATGAGGGGCAATTGTCTCTATAATGCGCAAAATTTTGAGAATGAAAGGATAATTTGTATGGGAATGATTATTACTGTTGATGGTCCTAGTGGTGCTGGGAAAGGAACGCTTTGTTATGCGTTGGCTGAAAAGTTGGGCTATGCACTGTTGGATAGTGGGGCGATTTATCGCGTTACTGCATTGGCAGCGTTGCAACGTAAAACTGATCTAGCAAATGAAACAGATTTAGCAGAATTAGCACGTCATTTAGATATTCAATTTATTCCTCAAAATGGCGAGGTAAACATTTTGCTTGCAGGAATGGATGTGAGCCGTTTAATTCGCACGCAAGAAGTGGCAGATGCTGCGTCAAAAGTAGCAGTCTTTCAAAAAGTGCGGTCAGCTTTATTACAACTTCAGCAAGATTTTGCGAAAAATGATGGATTAATTGCGGATGGTAGAGATATGGGAACAGTTGTATTCCCAAATGCACAAGTAAAATTATTTTTAGATGCAAGTGCTGAAGAACGTGCAAAAAGACGCTATAAACAGTTGCAAAATAAAGGAATAAATGGTAACTTTGCACAGATTTTAGCCGAGATAAAAGAGCGTGATCTTCGTGATAGAAATCGTGAAGTTGCGCCGCTAAAACCAGCAGATGATGCTTTATTATTGGATAGCACAGCCTTGAGTATCGATGAAGTGATCGATAAGGCGTTAGCTTATATTCAAGAAAAGGTATCAGTTTAGATTTAACTGTTTGTTCAAGGAAGAATAAGCATTTATCCTCAACCCCGCATTTTATGGATTTTAATGTGGATGTTATTAACTTAAATTAAGAAGATTATTTATATGTCAGAATCTTTTGCTCAACTTTTTGAAGAATCATTAAAAGGCCTTGAAACTCGTCAAGGTTCAATCGTTGGCGGTACTGTAGTAGCTATCCAAAAAGGCTTTGTGCTTGTTGATGCAGGTTTAAAATCTGAGTCTGCAATTCCAGTTGCTGAATTTTTAAATGCACAAGGCGAACTTGAAATCCAAGTTGGCGATACTGTAAATGTTGCTTTAGATGCAGTTGAAGATGGTTTCGGCGAAACTAAACTTTCTCGTGAGAAAGCTGTTCGTCACGAATCTTGGATTGAATTAGAAAAAGCTTACGAAGAAAAAGCGACCGTTATCGGTTTAATCAACGGCAAAGTGAAAGGTGGCTTCACAGTTGAGTTAAACGGTGTTCGTGCATTCTTACCAGGTTCTTTAGTTGATACTCGTCCAGCGCGTGAAGCAGATCACTTACTTGGTAAAGAATTAGAATTCAAAGTAATCAAATTAGATCAAAAACGTAACAACGTTGTTGTTTCTCGTCGTGCAGTAATTGAATCTGAAAACAGCCAAGAACGTGAACAAGTATTAGAAAATCTTGTTGAAGGTTCAGAAGTTAAAGGTATCGTTAAAAACTTAACTGAGTACGGTGCATTCGTTGATTTAGGCGGTGTTGATGGTTTATTACACATCACAGATATGGCTTGGAAACGTGTTAAACACCCAAGTGAAATCGTAAATGTTGGCGATGAAGTAACTGTTAAAGTATTAAAATTCGATAAAGATCGTACTCGCGTATCTTTAGGCTTAAAACAATTAGGTCAAGATCCATGGGCAGCAATTGCTGAAAACCATCCTGTAAACAGCAAATTAACAGGTAAAGTAACTAACTTAACTGACTATGGCTGTTTCGTTGAAATCTTAGATGGCGTTGAAGGTTTAGTTCACGTTTCAGAAATGGATTGGACTAATAAAAATATCCACCCATCTAAAGTGGTTAGCTTAGGCGATACTGTAGAAGTAATGGTATTAGAAATTGATGAAGAACGTCGTCGTATTTCTTTAGGCTTAAAACAATGTAAAGCTAACCCTTGGACTCAATTTGCTGATACTCACAACAAAGGCGATAAAGTAACGGGTAAAATCAAGTCTATCACTGATTTCGGTATCTTCATCGGTCTTGAAGGTGGTATCGATGGTTTAGTTCACTTATCTGATATTTCTTGGAGTATTTCAGGCGAAGAAGCTGTTCGTCAATACAAAAAAGGTGACGAAGTGTCAGCTGTTGTATTAGCTGTTGATGCAGTAAAAGAACGTATCTCTTTAGGTATTAAACAACTTGAAGAAGATCCATTCAATAACTTCGTCGCAATCAACAAAAAAGGTGCGGTAGTATCTGCAACTGTTGTTGAAGCAGATGCTAAAGGTGCTAAAGTTGAATTAGCAGGAGGTGTTGAAGGTTATATCCGTTCTGCTGATTTAACAAATGAAGTAGCTGTTGGCGATGTTGTTGAAGCGAAATATACTGGGGTAGATCGTAAATCTCGTATTGTTCACTTATCAGTGAAAGCAAAAGATCAAGCTGAAGAAGCTGCGGCAGTTGCAAGTGTAAATAACAAACAAGAAGATATTGTTATTCCAAATGCAATGGCTGAAGCATTTAAAGCAGCTAAAGGTGAATAATTAATTCACGTAATAAGGCTGGGCTGATGTCCAGCCTTATTTGTTAGGAGTTATTGCTAATATATTTGTGTAATTTATTATCAATAGATCTTAATTTAAATAATATTAAGGAAGCATAGACGATGACTAAGTCAGAACTTATAGAAAAATTGTTAGCAAAACAGCCGACTTTACCTGCAAAAGAAATTGAAAATATGGTAAAAGATATTTTAGAGTTTATTTCTCAATCTCTTGAAAATGGTGATCGTGTTGAAATTCGAGGTTTTGGTAGCTTTTCTTTACATCATCGGCAACCACGTTTGGGAAGAAATCCGAAAACAGGCGATTCAGTAAACTTATCAGCTAAGTCTGTTCCATATTTTAAAGCGGGTAAAGAATTAAAAGCTAGAGTGGATGTTCAGGCTTAATTGATTAAAATTTAATTAAAATATTTTTGATTAAAAAGTTTATTTTGGGTTACAAATATTTTAAAGGAAAGGAAATGAAATGATTAAATATATTTTAGGCATTGTGATCTTTATTGCTATTGTGTTAGTTGCAATTACTATTGGTGCGAATAACGATCAGATTATTACATTTAATTATATTGTGGCAGAAAGTCAGTTTCAGCTTTCAAGCCTCGTTGCTATTTTATTTGGGTTAGGTTTAATTCTTGGTTGGTTAATTACTGCTTTTTTCTATATTAAGTTAAAATTAAAAAATATGGCATTAGCTCGTCAAGTGAAACGTCAGACTTTACAAATCAATGAATTGACGACTACGCGCGATAAGGTCGCTTAATGATAGAATTACTCTTTCTATTATTGCCTATTGCTGCTGCCTATGGCTGGTATATGGGGCGGCGTAGTGCGAAGAAAGATCAAGATGACATAAGTAATAAACTCTCCCGAGATTATGTTACGGGAGTGAATTTTTTACTTTCCAATCAAACTGATAAAGCTGTAGATTTGTTTTTAGATATGTTGCAAAAGCAAGAAATCGAAAATGAAATCGAAAGCCACTCCCAATTTGAAGCCGAGCTTACACTTGGTAATCTGTTTCGTTCTCGAGGCGAAGTTGATCGTGCATTGCGTATTCATCAAGCTTTAGATCTTAGTCCTAATTATACTTTTGAACAAAAATTACTTGCAAAACAACAGCTTGCTCGAGATTTTATGGTGGTTGGTTTTTTTGACCGTGCTGAGAATCTTTATATTTTACTAGTAGATGAACCTGAATTTGCAGAAAATGCTTTACAGCAACTTTTAGTGATTTATCAAAAAACAAAAGAATGGAAAAAAGCAGTCAATATTGCTGAAAAACTCGCTAAAATAAAGCCACAAGAGAATAATATTGAACTTGCGCAATGTTATTGTGAATATTCACAAAGTTTAGAGCCTGAAAGTGCGGTTGAAAAACGCAGTGTTTTACAAAAGGCTTTGTCGGTTTCTCCGACTTGTGTTCGCGCTTCTTTATTGCTTGCAAATTTAGCAATGCTTGACGGTCAATATCAACAAGCAGTAAAAATTTTAGAAAATGTTTTGGAGCAAAATCCAGATTATACGGGTGAAATTTTGTTACCTTTAAAACATTGTTATGAAGAATTAAATCAGTTAGATAATTTTGAGTTATTTTTAATTCGTGCAGGTCAAATTATTAATAATGATGAAGTAGAACTAGCTCTAGTCAAATTAATTGAAGAAAAAGATGGTAAGTCTGCTGCTCAAGCTAAGCTTTATCAACAACTTACAAAAAATCCAAGTACTTTAATTTTCCATCGTTTTATGCAGTATCAAATTGATGATGCAGAAGACGGGCGGGGAAAAGAAAGCTTAATTTTATTACATAAAATGGTTGGCGAAAGGATTAAGCAAACATCGCCTTATCGTTGTACAAATTGTGGTTATCAAATTCATAAGCTATTGTGGAATTGCCCATCTTGCCGTCAATGGGAAAGTATTAAACCGGTTTCAAATCAAGAACATAATTAATTGATACTCAGTGAGGTAACATTATGACAAGCAAAATTATTGTGGCATTGGATTATGAGAAAGAAGCAGAGGCTCTTGCTTTAGTTGATCAAATTGATCCAAGTTTGTGTCGATTAAAAGTGGGTAAAGAAATGTTTACTACACTTGGTATTAGTTTTGTAAAACAATTACATCAACGTAACTTTGATGTTTTTTTGGATCTTAAATATCACGATATTCCAAATACGGTAGCAAGAGCAGTTCGTTCTGCTGCTGATTTAGGCGTATGGATGGTGGATTTACACGCAAGTGGTGGTTTGCGTATGATGGAAGAAGCGAAGAAAATTCTTGAACCTTATGGGAAAGATGCGCCATTGCTTATTGCCGTGACGGTATTAACCAGTATGGAAGACTTGGATTTATTACAAATTGGGATTAATGCATCGCCAATGGAACAAGTTTTACGCTTAGCTCATTTAACCCAACGGGCGGGTTTAGATGGTGTAGTCTGTTCCCCTCAAGAAGTTGAAATTTTACGTAATACTTGTGGTAAAGAGTTTAAATTAGTTACACCGGGGATTCGTCCAATAGGAACTGATTTTGGTGATCAACGACGTGTGATGACGCCTACTGCAGCAATTCGTGCAGGTTCAGATTATTTAGTTATTGGACGCCCAATAACTCAAGCGGATAATCCTGCGGAGGTTCTCCGTTCTATTAATGTATCTATTGGGTAATCATAATGTCAGATTCTGTTTTAGTGTATTCTACAGATGTGGGGCGAATTAAAGAGGAAAAGGCTTCTGTAGTTCGCCCAAAAGGAGACGGTGTTGTACGTATCCAAAAACAAACAAGTGGTAGGAAAGGTGCGGGTGTATCGGTTATAACTGGTTTAGATTTATCTGACGAGGATTTGAAAAAATTAGCTGTAGAATTAAAGAAACGTTGTGGATGTGGCGGATCAGTTAAAAATGGTATTATTGAAATTCAAGGGGAAAAACGAGATTTGCTCAAGCAATTATTAGAGCAAAAAGGGTTTAAAGTTAAATTATCAGGTGGATGATTAAGAAGGCAACATTAGTGCCTTTTTTGTTATAGGTTTAAAATTTCTTTGACGAAAGGAATTGTGAGATTTCGTTGTGCTTGCAATGATGCTTTATCTAGTAGATCAAGTGCTTCAAATAAAGTATGCATATCTCGTGCTAGTCGTGTAATTAAAAAATTTGCAGTTTCGTCAGATAATTGGAATCCTCGTTGGTAAGCTGTATGCTGTAGTACTTCGACTTTTTGTTCATCTGTTAATGAATTTAATTGATAAATTTCCCCCCAAGTCAAGCGAGAGTTTAAATCAGGTAATTTTACAGAAAGTGCGGAAGGCGATTTATCTGCACTAATTAGTAACAGCGTTTTTCCGCTTGCTTTAATTCGATTGAATAGATCAAAAATAGCTAATTCCCATTCATCATTTCCTATGACGCTTTGTAAATCATCTAAGCATACCAATTCTTGCTGTTCTAAATTTTCAAGAACTGCGGTAGAAAAATATTGAGATTTGCTAAGGGGTACATAGATCGCAGTACGTTGATTGATTAAATATTCGTTACTGAATGCTCTAAGTAAATGGGTTTTACCAGAGCCTTTATCTCCCCAAATGTAGAAAAACGGTTGTTTTAAATCAGATGAATTTTTGCGTAAAGAATCAAGCAATAAAAGATTATTATCGCCGTAAAAGTTTTCTAATGTGGCATCATTAATTTGATGAATGGGTAAGGGAAGCTGTTTATTCAAATGTTTATGTAGTACAGATTAAGTAAGAAAGGGCTAAATGATAATTTAACCCTTTGAAATGAGGATTATTCTACTTCATTTTTTGCTTTCGGTAAAACAAGGTTTAAGATGATAGCAACAATCGCACATAAGCTGATACCTTTTAGTGATACGTTACCCACATCTACAAACATATTGCCGATACCAAATGTCATTACAACAGAAATAATACATAGATTACGCGCTTCGGTAACATCAACTTTGCCACGAATTAAGGTGCTAATGCCCACGACTGCGATTGAACCGAAAACAAGCATCATAATTCCACCCATTACAATCGTTGGAATGGTTGATAGGAATGCGCCTACTTTTCCACAGAATGAAATCGCAATAGCCCAAACAGCAGCCCAAGTCATAATATTTGGGTTAAAGTTGCGTGTTAGCATCACAGCACCAGTAACTTCCGCATAAGTCGTATTAGGCGGACCGCCCACTAAAGAAGCTGCAGCAGTAGCGACGCCATCGCCTAATAAAGTGCGGTGTAATCCTGGTTTTTTTAGAAAATCTTTACCTGTCACAGAGCTAATCGCCATAATACCACCAACGTGTTCTACGGCAGGGGCAATAGCAATTGGTAACATATAAAGAATAGCTTCTAGGTTAAATTCAGGTGTCGTTAATTTGGGCAAACTGAACCAAGGTGCATCAATAACTGGTTGGAAATTAATTAAACCCAGAAACAAACACAAAATATAGCCTACGGTAATACCGAACATTATTGGAATAAGTTTCATCAATCCTTTGGCAAATACAGCCACAGATAAAGTGGTAAGAAGCGTTACCATTGAAACTAATACTGCGTCGTTATAAGCATAGTTACTGTTTTTACCTAATGACATATCCACCGCAATAGGTGCAAGCCCCATGCCAATGATAATAATTACTGGCCCAACAACCACTGGTGGGAAAAAACGTTGTAGTGCTTCTGCTCCCCGTAATTTTACTAACGTACTCAAGGCGAAATAAACAAGCCCAGTAAACGCTAAACCGCCCATCGTAGTCGCAATACCCCAAGTTTGAACACCATATTGAATGGGCGCAATAAAGGCAAAAGATGATGCTAAGAAAATAGGCACTTGTTTGCCTGTGCAAAATTGGAAGAGTAGGGTGCCAACGCCAGCGGTTAATAATGCCGTATTGGAATCAAGGCCTGTAATTAATGGCACGAGTACTAGCGCACCAAATGCAACAAAAAGCATTTGTAGGCCAACGAAAGATTGTTTTAATTTGCTTTGATTTTCCGAAGGAAAAGAAGAAGTTTGGTTTGTCATTTAGTTTCAACTCTCTGTTTGAATTAACTTAAAAGTGCGGTCAGTTTTTCTTGTGTTTCACGCACGGAAAAAAGACGGCTTAAATGCCGTCTTGTTTTGGGGATTATTTTGTCCCAAAAATTTTATCGCCCGCGTCACCAAGACCCGGAATAATGTAACCTTGTTCATTTAAATGGCTATCAATAGAGGCGCAGTAGAGTTCAATGTCAGGGTGCGCAGTTTCAAGTGCTTTAATACCTTCTGGTGCAGCCACTAACACTAATACTTTGATATGTTTACAACCTTTTGCTTTTAAAAGATCGAGGGTTGCAATCATAGAACCGCCTGTTGCAAGCATTGGATCGACAACAATTGCAAGACGTTCTTCTAAATCGCTAGCTAATTTTTGGAAATAAGGGACTGGCTTAAGGGTTTCTTCATTACGGTAGATTCCCACTACACTGATACGTGCGCTTGGTACATGTTCAAGTACACCATCCATCATACCTAAACCAGCACGTAAAATTGGCACAACCGTTACTTTTTTACCTTTAATTCGATCAATTTCTACAGGGCCATTCCAACTGTTGATCGTTACTTTTTCAGTTTCTAAATCAGAGGTTGCTTCATAGGTTAATAGGCTACCAATTTCTGTTGCCAGTTCACGGAATTTTTTTGTATCAATCTCAGCTTCACGCATCACACCTAGTTTGTGTTTTACAAGTGGGTGTTTTACTTCAACTAGTTTCATTTTCACTCTCCTTTTGGCTCTTAAAAAACAAATTGACGAATTTTAGATTAAAAACATACAAAATGGTAGAGCTTAATAAAAATATTCTGATGGTTTTATAAATTTGATAGGGAAATTGTGAGGGGAAAACACAATATTTTTAAACTGGTCGAATACTTTCTACATCTAATTTTGCATCGAACTCATTGAGCAGAATTTGTAATTTACTATCTTTTTGCAATTCATTTTGAGCTTTTTCCCGCAATGCTTGATAAATATTACGGCGATATTCAATTGGCGTCGTGACATTGCTATCATCAAGATTGATTGTTAATCGAATATCTTTACCTTGCAATTTACTTAAAGCTTCAACCAAATTTTTTATGCTTCTGTCTTGGCGTAAATGAGATTTTTCTGAATGTAGTCCAAGATTGATTTCATCATCGGTTTTGTTTTGTAAGAAACAATTTAACGCTAATTCTTTGCTAAATCCTGTTACGCCAGAACGTTCAACTATATCTGCCCACTCATCTTGTTGTTGAGTTTGGGTAATGATTTTTAAACGTAATTCAGGCGTAATATCTTTCAAAATAGCCTGTTTTATATCAGAAGGACGAACGCCTGTATCGGCTTTAGCAAGTTCTGGATTGCTCCATTCCCAACGATAGGTGTTAGCACTCAAGATTTCTTGTTCATCTTGAGCAACTTCTGCATTATCATCACTTGAATTTTCTTCTGTGCTATTTTCTTGTGGAGCTTGTGCGGCATTTGGTGGTGATGTTGGCTTTTCTATGTGCTTGGGCTTTGGTTCAGTCATTTCTCGCACGGGAAGTGCGGTCATTTTTTTATGAGATTTTTCTTCGTCCAGTTCTTGGATGTGATGTAAAGTTTCACTTACTGCAGCTAATGATTCAGCTTTGTGTTCTTGACGTTCTTGGTTTTCCAGTTGTGTTAAATGTTCCAGTGCATCTAAAGCCGAAAGGCTTGCCAAATTTGGAATGCTCGTTTTATTTGGTTTTGCTTGAGAATAAGCGGATTTTATACTTTGCGACAGTACTGGCACATCTACATAATTACCAGTATTTTCAACCGCACTTGGCGTTGATGGCGGTGGAGTAATTGTAGTGTTAGCCTTTGGTACTGCCGTAAGGAACTTTGGGTGGAATGCCAATGCCCTCAATAATGTCATTTCTGCGCCAATACGACGATTTGGCGCATTTGATAAATCTTTTCTACCAGAAATGATCACTTGATAAAAAAACTGAACATCTTCAGGAGAGATATGTTTGGCTAAAAATGAAAAATGTTCATTGTTATCTGAAGATTTTTGTGGAAGAAGTTGCATGAGTGCAATTTGATGTAATTTTTCTGCACATTCGCCAAGTAATTTATCCCAATCGCCTGCCGCATCTGCAACTCTTTGCAGTGTTCTCATTAAGAGTTCGCCATTGCCTTGGTGTAAGGCGTATAAAATATCAACAGAATAGTTATCATCAAGCAACCCTAACATATTGCTTACAACATTATTCGTAACTTGTCGGTCGCCCATTGCAATGGCTTGATCCGTTAAACTTAAGCTATCACGAATACTTCCTTGCGCCGCTTTTGCAAGTTTAACTAATGCAGGTTCTTCAAAAGGAATATTTTCTTGCGTCAGAATATGGGCAAGATGCAGGGAGATTTGGGTTTCATCTAATGCTTTGAGATGAAATTGTAAACAGCGAGAAAGAATAGTTACAGGTAATTTTTGTGGATCCGTTGTCGCGAGTAAGAATTTTACGTATTCGGGCGGTTCTTCCAAAGTCTTGAGCAACGCATTAAATGAATGACGAGATAGCATATGGACTTCATCGATTAAGTAAACCTTAAATCTGCCCACAACAGGTTTATATTGCACGTTATCCAATAATTCACGCGTGTCTTCAACTTTTGTGCGTGATGCCGCATCAATTTCAATTAAATCAATGAAATTGCCTTGCTCGATCGCTTTACAATTTTCACATTCGCCACAAGGGGTTGCTGTTACGCCGTGAACACAATTTAATCCTTTTGCGAATAATCTAGCAATAGAGGTTTTTCCTACACCACGCGTACCAGAAAAGAGATAGGCGTGATGTAGTCGATTATCTTTTAATCCATTTGCTAATGCCGTGATAATATGTTCTTGCCCAACGACATCAGCAAATGTTTTTGGTCGCCACTTTCTGGCTAAGACTTGATAGCTCATCGAATCCTTAATTAATGACCTTCAAAATTGACGAGTGTATGGCAATCAACGCCCAAATTATTTAAGCGTTTTTCGCCACCTAATTCAGGTAAATTAATCACAAATGCAGCGTGTTTTACAGTTCCACCTAAACGTTGCACTAATTTTACTGTTGCTTCAACGGTGCCACCTGTTGCTAATAAATCATCAATAATTAAAACATTATCTCCTTGTGAAATTGCATCAACGTGCATTTCTAAAGTATCTTGACCATATTCTAATTGATAAGATTGCGAAATAGTCTCACGTGGTAATTTTTTAGGTTTACGCACTAATTCAAAAGGCAATCCTAAGGCTAAAGCTACCGGTGCGCCAAAAATAAAACCACGAGATTCTGTTCCAAGTACTTTTGTGATTCCTTTTTCTCGATATTGTTCCACAATAAGATCTATTGTTGCTTTAAAAGCTGCTGGAACTTCTAAAAGGGTCGTAATGTCGCGGAAGATAATGCCTTCTTTTGGATAGTTAGGAATTGATTTGATAGAAGATTTAATTAAATCAAGTTGTGTAGTCATAAATAATGCTCAAAAGTGCGGTAAAAAAATAAACGTTTTTAGGCTGGCATTCTATCATAAAAAAACAAAAATATAGGAAAATAAAAATCCCCTATTGGGGATTTTTATTTAAGTTTGAATTTACAATTTAAGATGAATTAAAACTTCTTAGATAGAAATTATTTTTTCTTCGCTTTTGCATTTGGAAGGTCAGTGATTGAGCCTTCAAATACTTCCGCAGCTAAACCAACGGATTCGTGTAAAGTTGGGTGAGCGTGGATAGTTAATGCAATATCTTCTGCATCGCAACCCATTTCAATTGCCAAACCAATTTCGCCTAATAATTCGCCACCATTAGAACCTACGATTGCACCGCCAAGTACGCGATGAGTATCCTTATCAAAGATTAATTTCGTCATACCTTCTGAACATTCAGAGGCAATAGCACGACCTGATGCTGCCCAAGGGAATTTAGCGACTTCGTAGTTTAAACCTTCTTGTTTACATTCTTTCTCGGTTTTACCTACCCAAGCTACTTCTGGTTCAGTATAAGCGATTGATGGAATCACTTTAGGATCGAAGTAGTGTTTTTGTCCCGCAATGACTTCTGCGGCAACGTGACCTTCGTGAACACCTTTATGTGCTAACATTGGCTGACCTACAATATCCCCAATTGCGTAGATATGTGGCACGTTTGTACGCATTTGTTTATCAACGTGAATAAAACCACGATCATCCACTTCAACACCTGCTTTACCTGCATCAATTAATTTACCATTTGGAACACGACCGATAGCAACAAGCACTGCATCATAACGTTTGGTGTCATTGCAGGCTTTGCCTTCCATTGAAACATAGATGCCGTCATCTTTTGCTGCAACTGCCGTCACTTTGGTTTCAAGCATTAACTTAAATTTTTTCTCAACTTGTTTAGTGTAAATACCAACAACATCTTTATCTGCTGCAGGAATCACTTGGTCGAACATTTCAACAACTTCAACTTCAGAACCTAAAGCATTGTATACAGTACCCATTTCTAAGCCGATGATACCACCGCCCATAATAAGTAGTTTTTTCGGTACTTCTTTTAATTTAAGCGCATCTGTTGAATCCCAAATACGTGGATCTTCGTGTGGGATAAAGGGTAATTGAACTGGACGAGAACCTGCCGCAATAATGGCACTGTCGAATTTAACAGTCGTTGGGTTTCCATCGCGATCACGCGCAACTAATGTGTGAGAATCGGTAAAAGTCGCTAAACCCTCAACAACAGTCACTTTACGTGCTTTTGCCATTCCCGCTAAACCGCTTGTTAATTTAGCAACAACGGCTTCTTTACCTGCTCGCACTTCATCTAGATCAATGCGTGGTTCACTAAAATAAATACCATTTTTATTAGCATGCTTTGCTTCTTCAATTACTTTTGCAACGTGTAATAACGCTTTAGATGGAATACAACCTACGTTTAAACACACCCCACCTAAGGTTGAATAACGCTCAACAATAACAGTTTCTAATCCTAAATCCGCACAACGGAATGCGGCTGAATAACCTGCAGGGCCTGCACCAAGTACAACGACTTGGGTTTTAATTTCTTTACTCATTTTTACCTCGTAAAAACGTTAAAAATATTGACCGCACTTTTACGGTCTTTGTAGTCTTTGTAGTGGGCTTCAGCCCACCAAAGATTTCTAATAGATCTCATTAATAGGTGGGCTGAACCCACCTATGGATTACATTACTAAGCGGCGTAAATCTGCTAAAACAGAGCCAAGATAGCTAATGAAACGAGCACCATCCGCACCATCAATGACACGGTGGTCAAATGATAATGACATTGGAAGAATTAAGCGTGGCGCAAATTCTTTACCGTTCCATACTGGCTCCATTGATGATTTAGACACACCGAGGATAGCTACTTCTGGCGCATTTACGATTGGCGCAAAGTGCGTTGTACCAATACCACCAAGACTTGAAATAGTAAAACAGCCGCCTTGCATATCTGATGCAGTCAATTTGCCTTCACGTGCTTTTTTCGACACTTCCATTAATTCACGTGAAAGTTCAATGATGCCTTTCTTGTTTACATCTTTGAACACTGGAACGACTAAGCCATTTGGTGTATCTACAGCCACACCGATGTTAATGTATTTTTTCAAGATTAAACGTTGTGCATCTTCGGTAATTGAGCTGTTGAAACGAGGGTAGGCTTCTAATGCTTTTGCCACCGCTTTCATAATGAACACAACTGGCGTGATTTTTACACCAAGTTTTTGTTTTTCTGCTAATGCATTTTGTTCTTTACGGAATGCTTCTAAATCAGTGATATCTGCTTTATCGAAGTGAGTAACGTGTGGAATTATTACCCAGTTACGATGTAAGTTAGCACCTGAAATTTTGTTGATACGACTTAATTCAACTTCTTCAATTTCGCCAAATTTACTGAAATCAACTTTTGGCCATGGCAATAAGCCTAAGCCAGCACCATTTGCTACACCATTGCCAGTAGCTTGTGCTGTTGCACCGCTTTCATAAGCTTTAACTGCGGTCTTCACATAAGCTTCAATATCTTCTTTAACGATACGACCTTTACGACCAGTACCTTTTACTTTATCTAGATTTACACCAAATTCACGAGCTAAACGACGAATAACTGGTGTTGCGTGTGCATATCCTGTACTTGCTTCTACTTGTTCTTGGCTTAATCCAGATACGTTGTTATTTGATTGAGCTGCTTGTGCAGTAGTATCAGGAGCTGCTGCCTGTGGTGCTTGTGCAGTAGTAGCAGGAGCTGCTGTCTGTGGTGCTGATGTTGAAGCTGGAGCTGATGCTGATTCTGCTGGAGCTGCACCTAGTACTTCAAAACGCATAATTAATGAACCAGTTGAAACTTTATCGCCTGATTTCACTAAAATTTCTTTTACCACACCGCCGAATGGTGCAGGAACTTCCATTGAGGCTTTATCGCCTTCAACGGTAATTAAAGATTGTTCTTCAGTGATTGTATCGCCAACTGCAACCATAATTTCGGTTACATTGACTTCATCGCCACCAATATCTGGCACATTTACTTCTACAATAGCTGAAGCCGTTGGTGCGGTAGCAACCACTGGTGCAGTAGGCACATCAGCTACTGGAGCAGTAGGCTCATCAGCTGCTGGAGCAGCACCTGCCGCTTCTAATACAAGCATTGGAGTACCAGTTGAAACTTTATCGCCCACTTTCACTAAAATTTCTTTTACAACACCCGCTTCTGGTGCAGGCACTTCCATTGAAGCTTTATCGCCTTCAACGTTAATGATAGATTGATCAACAGAAATGGTATCGCCTACGTTTACCATGACTTCTGTTACGGTAACTTCATCACTACCAATATCAGGAATTTGAATTTGTTTTGACATTTTTTGTTCCTTTTAAAGTGCGGTCATAAAACACAATGTTTTTTGACCGCAGTTTTCATCAATTACGCATAAAGCGGATTGATACGATCTACATTCAAACCGAATTTCGCAATCGCATCTGCAACCACTTGGTTAGATACTGTACCTTCTTTCGCTAATTGAGAAAGTGCAGCAACCACAACATAACGTGCATCAACTTCGAAGTGTTCACGTAAGTTTGCACGGCTATCTGAACGACCGAAACCGTCTGTACCTAATACATGATAGTGCTTACTTGGTACAAATGCACGGATTTGATCTGCGTATGCTTTAACATAGTCAGTTGAAGCAACGGTTGGTAAATTAGCTAATACTTGAGCAACGTATGGTACGCGTTGTGTCTCTGTTGGGTGTAATAAGTTCCAACGTGCTGAATCATGACCTTCGCGTGCTAATTCATTGAATGAAGGCGCAGAAAATACATCTGAAGTCACACCGTAGTCATTTGCAAGAATTTGTGCCGCTTCACGCACGTGGCGCATAATCGCACCAGAACCTAATAACTGAACGTGACCTTTGCCTTTTTTACCTTCCACTGTTTCAAATTTATATAAACCTTTACGGATACCTTCTTCCGCACCAGCTGGCATCGCAGGTTGATCCATCACTTCATTTAATGTAGTCATATAATAGAACACATCTTCTTGTTTTTCGCCGTACATACGGTTGATACCGTCTTGCATAATAACAGCAACTTCAAATGCAAATGATGGATCGTAAGTGATACAGTTAGGAATGATACCCGCTTGGATATGGCTGTGGCCATCTTCGTGTTGTAAGCCTTCGCCATTTAAGGTTGTACGACCAGAAGTACCCCCTACCATAAAGCCACGAGCTAATTGGTCGCCTGCAGCCCACATCATATCGCCCACACGTTGGAAACCAAACATTGAGTAATAGATGAAGAATGGAATCATCGGTTGGTTATTGACAGAGTACGAGTTCGCTGCTGCTAACCAAGATGCGGTTGCACCTAATTCATTGATACCTTCTTGTAGCACTTGACCATCTTTTGCTTCACGATAGTAAGCCACTAAATCACGGTCTGAAGGTACATAGTTTTGACCATGTGGGTTATAAATACCAACTTGACGGAATAAACCTTCCATACCGAAAGTACGCGCTTCATCCGCAATCATTGGAACGATAGTTTTACCGATGTTTTTATCTTTTAATAAGATGTTTAATGCACGAGTGAACGCCATAGTAGTTGAAATACCACGAGGTTGTTCTTCTAATAATGCTTTAAACTCTTCTAATGCAGGAACTTTATATTCAACATCAAATTTAGTACGACGAGCAGGAACATAACCGTTTAATGCTTTACGGTGACCATGTAAGTATTCATACTCAGGTGTGCCTTCAGCAAATTTAATGTATTCTAATTTTTCTACTTGTTCATCGGTTAATGGTAATTCAAAGAAGTCACGGAAACCTTTAAGGCTTTCGTAAGACATTTTTTTAGATTGGTGAGCGGTATTTTTACTTTCCGCTTCAGGAATTTTATAACCTTTAACTTGATGCGCTAAAATCACAACTGGTTTCGTTGCATTTTGTGCTTTTGCATAGGCTGCATATAATTTTTCGCTATCGTGTGCACCACGGCGTAATGCCCAGATTTCATCATCGGTCATATCAGCAACTAATGCAGCAGTTTCTGGATAACGACCGAAGAAGTGTTCACGAATATATGCACCATCTTTAGATTTAAAGGTTAAATAGTCTCCATCAACCACTTCCATCATTAACTGAGTTAATTTACCTGAAGTATCTTTCGCGAATAATTTATCCCAATCGCTGCCCCATAAAACTTTAATCACTTCCCAGCCAGCACCAGTAAATAGCCCTTCTAACTCTTGAACGATTTTACCATTACCATTCACAGGGCCATCTAAACGTTGTAAGTTACAGCTGATAGTGAAGATTAAGTTATCTAACTTCTCACGAGCCGCAAAAGTTAATGCACCTTTAGACTCAATTTCATCCATCTCGCCATCGCCTAAGAACGCATAAACTTTTTGATCTTTGGTATCTTTTAAACCACGGTTATCGAGATATTTTAAGAAACGCGCTTGGTAGATGGCATTCACAGGGCCTAAACCCATAGAAACCGTAGAAAATTGCCAAAATTCAGGCATTAATTTAGGGTGTGGATATGAAGATAAACCGTCGGTAAAGGCTTCTTGACGGAAGTTATCCATTTGTTCTTCAGTTAAACGACCTTCTAAGAATGCACGCGCATACATACCTGGTGCTGCATGGCCTTGGAAGAAAATTAAATCGCCGCCATTTTTCTCTGTTGCAGCTTTAAAAAAGTGGTTGTAGCAAACTTCATACATCGTTGCTGCAGATTGGAAAGTGGAAATATGCCCACCTAAATCAAGATCTTTCTTCTGACTGCGTAAAACCATCGCGATCGCATTCCAACGTACTGCTGAACGAATACGACGTTCGATGGCGTGATCACCTGGATAAGTAGGTTGCTCAGCCACAGGAATAGTATTCACGTAATCAGTGGTCACTCCTGTTGGCAATGAAACACCACTTGTACGTGCTTGACCAATCACTTGCTCAACGATATATTGAGCACGCTCAACGCCCTCTTCACGAATTAATGAATCTAATGATTGCAACCAATCTTGTGTTTCGATTGGATCAACGTCATTTTTTAAAATCTCAGACATAGGTTTTCCTTAATCTGTTTTGAGTGAATATTAGTTTAGACAAGGCTAAACACGAATACGGCAATATTTGCTTTTCACAAACATTTAACAAATCTTGTAAATTTTAGAAGATTTTTTGAGATAAAGATAGTGAATTTTCATCAAATCATCATATCAAATCAGCTTTGCCATAAATAATTATTTGAAAGTGCGGTAATTTTTTTTGTGTTTTTTTGTTCGCTAAAATAACCAGTAAAATATTGCATTCCATCGGGCTTTGTTTTAAAGTTTTTTCAGATTTTTTTCAAAAAGGACTCAGCAATGCAGACAACAACTCGAACCCTCACTCAACACAAACGTATTGCACTTGTGGCTCACGATAGTTGTAAAAAAAATTTACTGAATTGGACGCAAAAACACAAAGAGGCACTTAAGCCTCATATACTTTATGCAACAGGTACAACAGGGCATATTTTAGAACGAGAAACAGGTTTAAGCATTCAATCTTTATTAAGTGGTCCGATGGGAGGTGACCAACAACTTGGTGGATTAATCGCAGAAAAGAAAATCGACATGATGATCTTCTTTTGGGATCCAATGAATGCTGCACCACATGATCCCGATGTAAAAGCCCTCATGCGTATTGCAACAGTGTGGAATATCCCTGTCGCCATTAATCAAAGCTCTGCAGATTTTCTTTTAACTTCAGTTTTATTTGAACAAGATGTGGAAATTGACGTACCAGATTATGAAGGGTATTTAAAAGAGCGGTTAGCTTAAACTGCAACGAAAATTTACCGCACTTTATAGTTGTAGGGTGGGCTTTAGCCCACCAATTAACCATAAAAAATGAATAAAAACGGTGGGCTGAAGCCCACCCTACGATACTTTTAATTAAATACAAAACAGGGCGACAATTTATCGCCCTGTTTTAGTTATCTCCCAAATCCCCCCATTACAAGTATAAAGAGTACCACTTTCAACTGTTCTTCTGGGATTGGCTTGCCGTTTAGTTTCAAGTCGTTATTTTCTAGAGCAAGCGTTAATGTTACGGTTTTGTCCGTGTTTACGATAATGTCATTCACTTCACCTTCGGTAACTAATTCATTCAATCGGTGAACGAAATCTTGCTTTTGGTTTTCTGGTACAAATTTAGATAACAATGAAATCGCAGTTTCTTTGTTCACATCAAAATTGATCGAAAAATCTTTGAATTGTTTGTATAAGCCACTGCGCATTAAATCAAATTTAGGATTTGGCACTAAAGCAATATTTAGATCCAATGCCACTTTGCCTTTTTCATCAGAAATAGAAAGAGGGGTAAATTTAATTTGGGGCTGATTATTCGCAATGATCATGCCTGCTTGTTGTAATTTTTGCACCAATGGTTTAGATAAAGGCGTATCTGAGTCGGCTTTGCCTATTGCAACTAAAATATTTAAAAGTTCTTGTAATGCATTGCCATCAATATGGTTGAATTCTACATTGTTGGTCACTTTACCTAAGTTGTTACCGTTAATATGTAATTCATCCAGATTCGTTTTATTGATGATATTTACTGTATCACCCTCAACTTGTGTAGTTAAATTTGCTTGGCTGTTTTTCTGAATAAGAGAGAATTTTTCGCCAGTCTCTGCAGATTCGGTATTTTGCTCAAAATAGCCTATTTTACTATTGATATTCCCACTATAAATAAATGGCCATTTTGTGCTTTGCAACGAGCCTTGTACGACAAGATCTTTTATTTTAATTGATGAAGTGGTTGAAACTGCATGATTAGGGGCATTTGAATTAAATGTATCGACAGATAGCACATAGTTATTTGGTGTATTTTGGTTTAAATCAATATTTAATACGACATTTGACCAATCAAAATCTGTCTTAGATTGCTCATTGTGATATTGCCCCGATGCAAGTTTTAATTCCGCATTACCGCTTAATGAATAATTCATTGCGAAATTCAGTTGTAACGGTTTCTCTGATTCTGTGATATCAAAGAATGCCTGAGTTGTTGCATTTTTTCCTAACAATGTTTGGCTTGAAAAAATGGCTGGAACGAAATTCAGTTTTGCCACACGATCAAGCGGCAAAGGCCCGTGATAAAGTGTTGATGATAAAGGAATAATGATCGTTTCATTTGCCTTGTGAATTTCTATTTGATCTTGAATGTGAGAGGCAAATAATCCTCTATCAAATTTTATATTTTTATAAAAAATTTTACTTTCTTCTAATGCCTCAGTTTTGGCAAATAGTTGATTTAACTGTTTTAGTTGATGTAAATATTCTTCTTCAGCTTTTTTCCCTGTAAACCATGCACCTGCACACCAAACGGCAGCAAGAGAAATGACTACGCCTGCAGCAATTTTTGATTTTTTCATTTATTTCTTTCCTATTTTAAAGTAAAAATTTTCGCCAAATTTATCACAAATCCCTTTTTCTTGCCTGAAAATTTTGTTTTCCCCTTGAAGTTCATCATTTGAGACTTATGTTGAAAAACAAGAACGGAAATTACCGCACTTTAAGAAATAAAAAATTTTTAAAATTTTCTCTTGAAATGCGAAGGAATATCCACATCTTAAAACTCGTAATAAATTACCCTGAATTTTAAAATTTTTACTAGGAGTACAAAATGGGAAAAATTATTGGTATTGACTTAGGTACAACAAACTCTTGTGTAGCAGTAATGGACGGCGACAAAGCGCGCGTAATTGAAAATGCAGAAGGTGCGCGTACAACCCCTTCAATTATTGCTTATACAGATAACGAAACTTTAGTGGGTCAGCCAGCAAAACGTCAAGCAATCACTAACCCGAAAAATACATTGTTTGCGATTAAACGTTTAATTGGTCGTCGTTTTGAAAGTGAAGAAGTACAACGCGATATTAAAATTATGCCTTTCGAAATCGTGCGTGCAGATAACGGCGATGCGTGGGTAAATGTAAAAGGTGATAAATTAGCACCACCGCAAATTTCTGCTGAAGTATTGAAAAAAATGAAAAAAACGGCAGAAGATTTCTTAGGTGAATCTGTAACAGAAGCGGTAATTACTGTACCTGCGTACTTCAACGATGCACAACGTCAAGCAACTATTGATGCGGGTAAAATCGCAGGTTTAGATGTTAAACGTATCATCAATGAACCAACAGCGGCTGCGTTAGCGTTCGGTTTAGGTTCAAGCAAAGAGAACCAAGTGATCGCAGTTTACGACTTAGGTGGTGGTACATTCGATATTTCAATCATCGAAATTGATAACTTTGATGGCGAACAAACTTTCGAAGTATTGGCAACCGGTGGTAACACTCACTTAGGCGGGGAAGACTTTGATAACCGTGTAATTGATTACATCATTGATGAATTCAAAAAAGAACAAAATATTGATTTACGTAATGATGCAATGGCATTACAACGTGTGAAAGAAGCGGCAGAGAAAGCAAAAATTGAACTTTCATCAGCGCAATCTACCGAAGTCAATTTACCTTACATCACTGCAGATGCTACAGGCCCTAAACACTTAGCATTAAATATCACTCGTGCAAAATTAGAAGCATTGGTAGAAGATTTAGTGGCAAGCTCAATTGAGTCACTCAAAACTGTATTAAAAGATGCTGGTAAAGGTGTAAGTGAAATCCACGATATTATTCTTGTGGGTGGCCAAACTCGTATGCCACTTGTACAACAAAAAGTGGCTGAGTTCTTCGGCAAAGAAGCACGTAAAGATGTAAACCCTGATGAAGCGGTGGCAATCGGTGCGGCAGTACAAGGTGGTGTATTAAAAGGCGATGTGAAAGACATTCTTTTATTAGATGTTACTCCATTATCACTTGGTATCGAAACCATGGGCGGCGTGATGACCACTTTAATTGAGAAAAATACAACGATTCCAACCAAAAAATCGCAAGTATTCTCAACAGCAGAAGATAACCAAAGTGCGGTAACTATTCACGTTCTTCAAGGTGAACGTAAACGTGCGGCAGACAATAAATCTTTAGGTCAATTCAACCTAGAAGGTATTAATCCTGCACCGCGCGGTATGCCACAAATTGAAGTAACATTTGATATTGATGCAAACGGCGTAATCAACGTATCAGCAAAAGATAAAAATACGGGTAAAGAGCAACAAATTCGTATTCAAGCATCTTCTGGTTTATCTGATGAAGAAATTCAACAAATGGTGCGTGATGCAGAAGCAAATGCTGATGCAGACCGTAAATTTGAAGAAGTTGTTCAAGCTCGTAACCAAGCAGATGGTATTGCTCACGCAACACGTAAACAAATTGCAGAAGCTGGCAATGCATTGAGTGTCGCAGACAAAGAGAAAATTGAAGCTGCAGTCGCTGAGCTTGAAACAGCGGCAAAAGGTGAAGATAAAGCAGAAATTGAAGCGAAAATTGAAGCGGTAATTAAAGCCTCTGAACCGTTAATGCAAGCAGCGCAAGCAAAAGCTCAACAAGCTGGTGGCGAGCAACCACAACAATCATCAGCAAAAGATGATGGCGTGGTAGATGCTGAATTTGAAGAAGTGAAAGATAATAAATAATTCACCGCTCTTCTTAGCATAAACAAAGGGCGTGGAAACACGCCCTTTTGGTGTATTTATTTTCAGCAACAAATTACAAAATTACTATGGCAAAAAAAGATTACTACGAAGTCCTTGGCCTACAAAAAGGGGCGAGTGAGGACGACATCAAACGTGCGTATAAACGTTTAGCGTCTAAACATCACCCCGATAAAAACCAAGGCAGTAAAGAAGCAGAAGAAAAATTCAAAGAAATTAATGAAGCTTATGAAGTATTAGGCGACGATCACAAACGTGCAGCCTACGATCAATATGGCCACGCAGCCTTTGAACAAGGTGGTGGCACTGGTGGCTTCGGTGGCGGCTTTGGCGGTGCTGATTTTGGTGATATGTTCGGTGATATTTTTGGCGATATTTTCGGTGGTGGTGGACGTGGTCGTCAGCGCGTTGTTCGTGGCGAAGACTTACGTTATGACTTAGAAATTAGCCTAGAAGAAGCCGTAAAAGGTACAACCAAAGATATTCAAATCAATACTCTTGCACATTGTGATAGCTGTGGTGGCTCTGGGGCTGAAAAAGGTTCTAAAGTGGAAACTTGTCCGCATTGTCACGGTTCTGGTCGAATTCGCCGTCAGCAAGGTTTCTTCGTATCTGAAAGTATTTGTCCAACTTGTCACGGTAGCGGTAAGAAAATTGAAAAACCTTGTCGCAGTTGTCATGGAGAAGGACGAGTTCATAAGAAAGAAAATCTTTCAGTAAAAATTCCTGCAGGCGTAGATACGGGCAACCAACTTCGCTTAGCTGGAAAAGGTGCAGCAGGCGAAAATGGCACACCAGCTGGAGATTTATATGTTGTGATTCACGTGAGAGAACATAATATTTTTGAACGTGATGGCTCTAATCTTTACTGTGAAGTACCAATCAGCTTTGCTACAGCAGCGCTTGGCGGTGAAATTGAAGTGCCAACTTTAGATGGCAGAGTGAAACTTAAAATCCCTGCTGAAACGCAAACAGGAAAATTATTCCGTATGCGAGGCAAAGGTGTTGCTTCTACACGTAGTGGTTATGCGGGTGATTTAATTTGCCGTATCGTGGTAGAAACGCCAGTTAATTTAACCAGCGAACAAAAAGAATTACTCCACAAACTTGAGGAAAGTTTACAAGGTAAAGATTTAAGTAAACATGCACCAAAATCTTCAGGATTTTTAGACGGTGTGAAAAAATTCTTTGATAATTTGGGTAAATCTGACAAATAAAGATAGTGAAAAAGTCCGCATTTCGCGGACTTTTTATATGCAAATAATCTCTTCTAAAAATTACCGCACTTTAGGTTTTATTTGCGGACAGTATATTCGCCTTCACAAACCCATTTATAACTGGTTAATGCTTCTAATCCCATTGGGCCACGAGCATGAAGTTTTTGGGTACTCACGGCAACTTCTGCGCCTAATCCAAATTGTCCGCCATCAGTAAAGCGTGTGCTTGCATTCACATAAACGGCGGCGGCATCGACTTGATTGATAAATTGACGGGCTAGATTTTGTGAGGACGTTAAAATACTTTCAGAATGTTGCGTACCATATTGGCGGATATGCTCAATAGCAGCATGAATATCTTCCACAACAACGACATTCAAATCCAATGATCCCCATTCTTTGCGTAATTCTTTTTCTGTCACTTCGCAGACATTCGCACCCGCTTGTTTCAATATATTAAGTGCGGTGGATTTTGCATGATATTTTACGTTTTTAGCGGAAAGGTGAGAGACAAGTTTAGGTAAAAATTCTTCAGCAATAGAATGTTGAACTAACAATGTTTCCAATGTGTTACAAGTGCTTGGACGTTGGGTTTTGGCGTTATCAATAACAAAAACCGCTTTATTTTGATCCGCACTTTCTTCAACGAAAGTATGGCAAACACCCACGCCACCCACAATAACAGGAATAGTCGAATGTTGTTTACACAATTCATGTAAACCCGAACCACCACGAGGAATAATCATATCCACATAGCGATCCAGTTTTAATAATTGCATAACGAGTTCACGGTTTGGATCGGTAATGGCTTGCACCGCAAATTTTGGTAAGCCTGCTTGCTCTAAAGCATTTTGTACAACTTCGATTAGAATCTTGTTGGAAAACTGTGTTTCTTTACCACCACGTAAAATCACGGCATTACCCGTTTTAAGGCAAAGACTTGCCACATCAATGGTCACATTTGGGCGAGCTTCATAAATTGTGCCAATGACACCGAGCGGAGTGCGTACGCGCTCGATTTTAAGTCCGCTATCCAATGTACCGCCGTCTATGATTTTCCCCACAGGATCTGCAAGTGAAATAACGTGGCGTACATCATTAGCAATGCCTTGTAAACGCTCTTGCGTGAGCAGTAAGCGATCAATCAAGGCATCCGATAATTCATTTTGTTTGGCAAGTTCAATATCTTTTGCGTTTTCGGCTAAGATAAGTGGTGCTTGTTGTTCGAGTTGTTCTGCAATAATGGATAATGCACGATTTTTTTCAGCAGTGGTGAGTTGAGCCAAGATAAATGCTGCATCTTTGGCTTGTTTACCCATTTGTTCTAACATAGTTATTCCCTTTATTGTATTTATTTCTTTTTATTTGGCAGCTTATCTTGTTCTTCCGATGTGAGTTCTTGGTAATTAAACACGGGTAAACCCCATTCGAAATGAATAGCTAAAAGACGTAAAGTAAAGCTACTAATAAGCGTGAGTAATACGGCAAGTGTATGTTCTACTTGAAGTGTGCTTAATGCGTAATAAGTCAGCGTGGCAAATAGCGCAATGCTGGCATAGAGTTCTTTTTGGAATACGAGAGGAATTCGATTGCATAGCATATCGCGTAGAACCCCGCCAAAGGCACCCGTAATACAGCCTGCAATACAAACAATAGTGAGGCCATGTCCCATATCCATCGCAATTTGTGCGCCAATAATGGAATACACCACTAAGCCCATCGCATCAAGCACCAAGAAAATAGTGCGAAAGTAGCGCATAAAATGATTGATGAATGGTGCAACATATACGGTAATTACCGCCGCACTTGCCACCATTAAAAAATATTCTGGGTGCTTAACCCAGCCGAGAGGATAATGCCCAAGCAGTACATCACGCACAGAACCGCCACCAATGGCAGTGACAGATGCGATAATGATCACGCCAAAGATATCCATTTTTTCACGACCTGCCGCAAGTGCGCCTGTCATTCCTTCAGCGGTGATACCGATGATATATAAAATACTAAGTAACATTCATGTACCTAAGTGCGGTTAAAATTGGTTTCATTTTACTTTAAAATTTAATGAATTTTTAGCATAATGGCGCATTATTTTTTCAGACGTCAAAATTATGTCAGAACAATCTTCTAAATATATCGCAGCATTGCTTGCGGTATTATCGATCTCAATGGTGCTTGGCATCGATCTATTTATTTTTTCTTTGCAATCTGAAAAGCAAACAATGCCTCATTTAGGTGTAGGCGTGTTGGTTGCACAGTTAATTTCGTTATTGGTGTTTTATCGTGGCGAAATTTGCCCAGGGCAGCGTGGTCGTTTAATCAAAGTGAATATGACTTTTGCTATTTATTGGGTAGTGTGGTTGCTGATAAGCCTATTACAAAATAATCACACGCTTACTAACGTGATGAGCGTATGTGGTCTTTCTGTCGTGTATTTTATTTGGAAACAACCCAAAACTGAAAAAATTCGTAACAGCTTTTTATTGATGGCTGCATTAATTGCGGGTTTAGGTTGCTTGAGTTATTTAATGATTTTTACCGTGCTTCCTGCGAGTGATTTTGCTGAATATAACCCTTTTGCACCAATTTTATCTGGCGTGATTTTGGCAAATCTTGCGCTTGTTATTGCACGAAATCGTTTACAAGGTTTTATAGCATTGTTGCCCTTAGCCATGATTATATTGCTTGCTCTAAATGCTTTGGCAATGTTTTTATTTTTACTTTTAAATGGTATGGAAAGTGCGGTTAATTCTGACAGTGTTTTTGCCTACATCATTTATTTTGTTTGCCATTTTGCGATTGCGGCTATTCTGATTCTGCATAGTTTCCAAAAGTGGATATTATCTATCAATAGTTTATTTATCCTATTATTTATTGCTGTTTGCTTGCCGTTATGGATGGTTTTTGTTTAATAAAGAAAACAATCATTGCACCGTGGGGAATTTACCCACGGCTTTTAAGATTTCGGCTGGTTAGAAAGTAATACGCCAACACGGAAATCACGACACATGCCCCCATAGTAAAGAGCATTGGTGCGGCAGTATCCATTTTCATTGATGCGACTAAACTTCCCATAATTGCACCCACTGCAAAACGTACGCTACCAATCAAAGAATTTGCTGTTCCTGCCATTTGAGGACATCTTTCTAAAGCTGATGCCATTGCATTTGATGAAATCACTGGGTTTGGACCGACGAAAAAGGCGACGCCAATTGCCATTGGCCAAAAACCAAGATCTAAAAGTGCGGTCAAAATTAGCCACATTCCAGAAAGGAATTGAATTGCGAGGGCTATCCGTAACATTGTTTCTGCGCCCACTTTAGTAACAAATCGGCTATTCAAAAAGGAGGCAAAGATCATCGTAACGATATTCATCATAAAGAAGTAACCAAACTGATCGACGGGAACACCATAAATGCCGATATAGACAATTGATCCTGCCGTCACAAAAGCAAACAACCCACCAAAGCTAAAAGAGGCGGCAAACATATAGCCAAGCACTTCTTTTTGCTTCCAAAGCAGAAGGAAATTGCGAGCGATAATATTTAAGCGCAGCGGAATGCGATTTTCTTTTTTATGGGTTTCTGGAATGATGAAAAAGACCAATGCAGCGGCTAATAATCCCACAAGCGAAATAACGTAAAAAATCGCATGCCAATGGAAAAATTTAACGATGTAACCCCCAATAATTGGCGCAACTAAAGGCGCAAGCATAAACACTAACGTAATGGTGGACATCACTTTGGATAGCTGATCTTTACTAAATAAATCACGCAATAATGCGCCAGAAAGTACAACAGGTGCGGCACCAAAGAAACCTTGCACAAAACGAAGTGCGGTAAAATTTCCAACTGAATTTATTTCGGTAAGCACTAAAGCTGTTAATGCACCCACAATAACACCGAGTAAAATGATCGGTTTTCGTCCGAAACTATCACCAAAAGGCCCCCAAAAAAGCTGACCAAACGCCATGCCATAAGCAAAAGAGGTGAGCGTGTGTTGTACTTGTTCTGGACTCACGCCGAGATCTTTCGCAATTTCTAAAAAAGACGGCAAATACATATCCACGCCAAAGGGCGGTAGCATAGAGAGAATACCGAGGGTAAGAATAAAGATGAAAGTCGATTTTTGTTGATTCATATTATTTTACTAACTTTTCAATTTCACTTTGAGTTAATGGGCGGTATTCGCCTTCTTCTAAGGATTCATCCAACACTACATCACCAATTTTCCAGCGATGTAATCCAACGACTTTATTCCCAAGTGCGGCAAACATACGTTTTACTTGATGATAACGACCTTCAGAAATGGTCAGATTCACATTGTAATCATCTAAAATTTCTAATTTTGCTGGTTTAGTGGGCTCTTTTTCTCCGCGTAATAAAATACCTTCCGAACAAGCCGCTGCATAATTTTCTTCTACGGGATCAGCTAATGTTACCAAATAGGTTTTTTCACAATGATGTTTTGGCGAAGTGATGCGATGTGACCATTGTCCATCATCGGTAAGCAATACGAGACCTGTCGTATCCACATCTAAGCGACCCGCGCTATGTAATTTTCCAGCTAAAGGGTAATCAAAAAATTGATAAATTGTTGGATAGTCGCCGTCATCATTAGAACAAACACAGCCTTGTGGTTTATGCAACATAAAATACTGGCCTTCTTCGATCCAAGTTAATAATTCATCTTCAAAATAGATTTTATCTTCTTGTGAAATTTGAACCGCACCACTTTTGACAATTTCACCATTAATTTTTACCGCACTTTGGCGGATTGCTTTTGTTGCTTGAGAACGCGTTAAGCCCGTATTTTCAGCAATAAATTTATCTAATCTCATTATGTTTTCTCTTGTTAAAATTCGCTAGGCATTTTACAGGTTTTTGCTTTTAGAACGAAACAAAAAAGGCTGCAATGCAGCCTTTATCTATTAAGCGTGGTTAAACCACTTCACGTAATCGAATTGATCGTAATATTTTTTCCCATTCCAGCCAGAAAATTCAAAAATATCGCCCACTTGATTTTGCTTCTCGAAGCCTTTTATATAATAAGCCGATTTAAAAGCTGGGTAGGGCTTGTGAGTAAAAATCACTTTATTTTTGAAAGGGAGTTGATCAAAAAGTTGAATGTCTTTTTCGGTCACGCCGTCTCGATCTGTCATCATAATAAAAAGATTGTCTAACTTCATTCGTGACGTGCGAAGTTGCCATTTTTCATTGGCTTCTTGCTCACTGTGATAATGCATAAAATGAATTTCAAGATCAGCAAGTTTTCCCACTGGATAACTTTTTTCTGTTTGTACGAATGTGAGAGGTTGAGTACGGTAGAAATCCATATTTTGTAAATAACGCAAAAAATCCTGTGGCGAGAGATAGAGATTCACAAAAGGGGAATTAAACGGCTGGTGCAAATCATGTAAGATAAAAGCACCCATACAATTGGCAGAAATAACAGTCATACCTTGATTTGTTAGTTTACGTTGCAGAGTGCGATTAATGAAAAATCTTTGGCATTTATTCACCGCACTTTTAATTTTTTGAAATGGATTCATTTTCTCATCCTTTATGCTTTTGTTGCGAAAATCCTACCTTTTTTGCTGAAAAATGAAAAGTCTAGCTAATGCCTCGCATCAAAAAAATTTTGTTATAAAGTTGTAAAAGTTTGCAGTTCGTCACAATTTTTTGAATAAAAAACAGATATAATCGACGCAATATTTCAATCCTGTTTCAAGAAAATGGAGCACTTATTATGACCGAACAATTACGTCAAGCAGCCTTAGATTTCCACGAATTTCCAATTCCTGGAAAAATCGAAGTTACCCCAACAAAATCATTAGCAACCCAACGTGATCTTGCCTTAGCTTATTCACCGGGTGTGGCAGAGCCTTGTTTAGAAATTGAAAAAGATCCTGCCGCCTCTTACAAATATACCGCGCGTGGCAATTTAGTGGCGGTGATTTCCAATGGTACAGCGGTACTTGGGCTTGGCAATATTGGCGCACTTGCCGGCAAACCTGTAATGGAAGGAAAGGGCGTGTTGTTCAAAAAATTCGCAGGCATCAACGTGTTTGATATTGAAGTGAATGAGCATGATCCCGATAAACTTGTGGATATTATTGCCTCGTTAGAGCCAACTTTCGGTGGGGTAAATCTTGAAGATATTAAAGCACCAGAATGTTTTTATATTGAACAAAAATTACGTGAGCGTATGAATATTCCGGTATTCCACGATGACCAGCATGGAACAGCGATCATCAGTGCTGCTGCGATCATCAATTCTCTTCGTATTGTAGGTAAAAAAATTGAAGATGTACGCTTAGTGGCTTCTGGTGCGGGTGCAGCATCAATTGCGTGCTTGAACTTATTACTTTCTTTAGGCATGAAACGTGAAAATATCACAGTTTGCGACTCCAAAGGCGTGGTATATAAAGGCCGTGATGACAAAATGGATCAAACCAAAAAAGAGTATGCAATTGAAGATAATGGCTGGCGTAAACTTGGTGATGCGATTCCAAATGCAGATATTTTCTTAGGTTGTTCTGCGGCTGGTGCGCTTACACAAGATATGGTTAAAAGTATGGCTGCGCATCCAATTATTCTTGCTTTAGCTAATCCAAATCCTGAAATTACCCCGCCAGAAGCAAAAGCAGTTCGTCCTGATGCGATTGTATGTACAGGCCGCTCCGATTACCCAAACCAAGTAAATAACGTGCTTTGTTTCCCATTTATTTTCCGTGGTGCATTAGATGTGGGCGCAACCACTATTAATGAAGAAATGAAACGAGCGGCAGTTTATGCCATTGCTGACCTTGCATTAGAAGAACAAAATGAAGTGGTAACTTCGGCTTACGGTGGCGAAGGGGCGACATTTGGTGCGGATTATGTGATTCCTCGTCCATTTGATCCTCGCTTGATTGTGCGTATTGCACCAGCGGTAGCAAAAGCTGCAATGGAATCTGGTGTGGCAACTCGTCCAATTCAAAATTGGGATGCTTATGTTGAAAAACTCACTCAGTTTGTTTACAAAACGAGCTTGTTTATGCGTCCTATTTTCAGCCAAGCAAAATCGGCAAAACAACGCATTATTTTAGCGGAAGGGGAAGAAAATAAAGCATTACATGCCACCCAAGAAGTGATTTCAATGGGCTTGGCAAATCCAATTTTAATTGGTCGCCGCAGCGTGATTGAAGAAAAAATTAAAAAACTTGGTTTACGTTTAACTGCAGGTGTAGATTTTGAAATTGTGGATAACGAAGATAATCCTCGCTATGAAGAATGTTGGAAACACTATTACGAACTTACTAAACGTAAAGGCATTACACCTGCAATCGCAAAACGTGTCGTGCGTTCTAACACTACCGTATTAGCTTCTACATTGCTTAGCTTAGGTTATGCAGACGCTTTAGTATGTGGCTTATTTGGTTCATACGGAAAACACCTCGCCTCTATTCGAGATATTATTGGCTTAAAAGACGGTGTGAAAACTGCCGCTGCTTTAAATAGTCTTGTATTACCGACGGGTAACGTATTCTTAACAGATACTCACGTAAACAGTAATCCTACAGCAGAAGAATTAGCTGAAATTACCTTAATGGCAGCAGAAGAAATTCATCGTTTTGGTATTGAACCTGCAGTTGCATTGCTTTCTCATTCTAATTTTGGTTCATCTGATTCATTAGGTGCACCAAAAATGCGCGAAGTATTACAGATCGTCAAAGAGCGCAATCCACATTTAATGATCGATGGGGAAATGCGTGGCGATTTAGCGATGAATGAAGCACACAGAAAAGAATTAATGCCTGATAGCCCATTGAAAGGAAGCGCAAATTTATTAGTGTTCCCTGATTTGAGTGCATCACGTATTAGTTATAGCTTATTACGCGGCACTACTACGGCAATTACCGTTGGCCCGATCTTAATGGGAATGAATAAATCTGCGCATATTCTTAATCCAGGTGCATCTGTTCGTCGTATTATCAATATGATTGCCTATGCAGCAGTGAAAGCACAACAAGAGTAATTAAAAAAGTGCGGTGAATTTCTGTCGTTTACTTAACAAAGCCTCGATTTTTTTCGGGGCTTTATTTTCTAGTGAATGTGTTTACATTTGAGATTAAGTAAAACTATGCGAAAATTTACCGCACTTTAAGGCTTTTATTTTGTCGAAAAGGAGCTGATAGACAGTTACCTATCTTTCTTTAATTTAATACGGCTTGGATGCCGTTGTGTTAGTGGTTTTTATAATGAAAAAAGCGCATTTTCCTTTATTCCCCATCTTCACATTCGTGTTGATTAATCTCATCATCCTTTCCTTATCCCGTTTGGGACTTGCTGTGTGGCAATCAGAGCGTGTATCCGCCGTAGATGGCTGGTTGCAATTATTTTTGCAAGGCGTACGAATGGATGTTGTGGCACTTTGTTATTTATTTGGCGTACCAGCATTGCTCACAACATTGTTCCATAGCAGTAAAGTTTGGGTAAAAATTTTACGTCTATGGCTAACCTTTGGTAGCGTGTTCATTATCTTTATGGAAATTGCCACACCTGCCTTTATTGAAACCTACGATTACCGCCCAAATCGTTTATTTATCGAATACTTAATTTATCCGAAAGAAGTTTTTTCAATGCTTGCGGAAGGGCATTTAAGTGCGGTAATTTTTAGCCTTGTTTTCACGATTTTAGCTGCCGTGATTTATTGGAAAATTTCTGGTTGGGCAGTCAAAAATTTACGTTCAATGAGTTGGAAACTTCGCCCTGTGATTGCTTTGCTTGTGATTGTCGTGAGCTTCCTTGGGGCACGTTCAAGTTTTCAACACCGTGGTATAAATCCTGCTATGGTGGCATTTTCCTCTGATGCGTTAGTGAATTCTCTGGTGCTTAATTCCGGCTATTCCGTGATTTATGCGGCACAGCAATTTAAAGATGAAGAAAAATCTTCAGAAATGTACGGAAAAATGGATGCAGATGAAATGTTTCGTATTGTTAAAGCCAGCCGTGGCCGTCCAGACAGCGATTACATTTCAGATAAATACCCAACTTTAACGAAAAATGTCGCGACTTATCAGGGTAAACCTAAAAATATCGTGATTTTGCTACAAGAAAGTCTCGGTGCTCAGTTTATTGGAACACTTGGTGGCAAACCACTTTCTCCAAATGTGGATCAGCTCGCAAAAGAAGGGTGGTTATTTGAAAATCTTTATGCAACAGGCACGCGTTCAGTACGTGGTATTGAAGCAACAACCGCAGGTTTTACGCCAACACCAGCTCGTGCAGTGGTGAAACTTAATAATGCCCAAAGTGGTTTCTTTACTATTGCGGATTTATTACATAAACAAGGCTATAACACTTCCTTTATTTATGGTGGCGAAAAGCACTTCGACAATATGGCGAGCTTTTTCTATGGCAATGGTTTTAAAGATATTTGGGATCAACAAGATTACCAAAATCCAAAATTTATTGGCACTTGGGGCGTGAGTGATGAGGATTTATTTGATAAAGCCAATGAAACTTTCACGAAATTACAAAATGAAGGTAAACCGTTTTTTAGTTTAGTATTTAGCTCAAGCAATCACGATCCATTTGAATATCCAGATGGCAAGATTGAGCTTTATGAGCAACCAAAAGCCACTCGTAATAATGCGGCAAAATATGCGGATTATGCGTTAGGTCATTTCTTTAAAATGGCAAAACAGTCTAATTATTGGAAAGATACGATTTTCTTAATTGTTGCGGATCACGATTCTCGTGTAGGCGGAGCAAGTCTTGTGCCGATTAAGCATTTCCATATTCCAGCCTTGATTCTTGGTGATGGCATTACGCCACGCCGTGATAGCCGTCTTGTGAGCCAAATTGATATGCCAACCACATTACTTTCTTTAGCAGGCGTAAGTGGCAATTATCCAATGATTGGTTTTGATTTAACGCAAGATGTAAACCCAGATCGAGCTTTTATGCAATACGATCAAACTCAAGCAATGATGAAAGGCAATAATGATGTGGTGATTCAAATGCCAAATAAAGCGGCACAAGGTTATCATTATGATAAATCAACAGAAACTTTAACGCCAAAAGAGGTGCCTGATGCAATGAAAAAAGAGGCATTGGCTCACGCTTTATTAGGTAGTTATTTATATAAAAATCGCTTGTATTCTTCAGGTGAAAATAAATAGACAGAACGCCAGCTTAAGCTGGCGTTTCTTTTAGTTATCAAAAATAAACTGTTCACGTAATTGATGTAATTGATCGCGAATTGCCGCGGCTTTTTCAAATTCCAAATCTTGCGCAAATTTATACATTTGTTGTTCCAGTTTTTTGATTTGTTGTTGATATTCTTTGGCATTTTTCGGTGCATTATAAAGTGCGGTTGGTTCTGCCGCCATTTTTCCACGTTGTTTATTGGCTTTCGCTTTTTGATTCGCACCTTGCCCAATATCTAATAATTCACCGACTTTCTTATTTAATGCCTGTGGCACAATGCCATGTTCTTCATTGTATTTTGTTTGTTTTTCACGACGACGATTGGTTTCGGTGATGGCTTTTTCCATGGATTTTGTGATGCTATCCGCATATAAAATCGCTTTACCATTTAAGTTTCGTGCAGCACGGCCGATGGTTTGGATTAAAGAACGTTCAGAACGTAAAAATCCTTCTTTGTCGGCATCTAAAATCGCCACAAGAGACACTTCTGGAATATCTAAACCTTCACGCAATAAGTTAATTCCCACTAATACATCAAATTCGCCTAAACGCAAATCACGGATAATTTCGACGCGTTCCACGGTATCAATATCAGAATGTAGATAACGCACACGAATCCCGTGTTCATCTAAATAATCCGTTAAATCTTCCGCCATTTTTTTAGTGAGTGTAGTGACTAAAACTCGCTCATTTTTATCCGCTCTTTGGCGAGCTTCGGAAAGTAAATCATCCACTTGAATAGACACTGGACGAATTTCAATGAGCGGATCAAGTAAACCAGTCGGGCGAACCACTTGATCGATGATTTCACTGCCTGATTTTTCTAATTCATAGGGCCCTGGTGTTGCGGAAACATAGATGGTTTGTGGGGCTAAGCGTTCAAATTCCTCAAAGCGTAACGGACGATTATCTAATGCGGACGGCAAACGGAAACCATATTCGACTAAGGTTTCTTTACGTGAACGGTCGCCACGATACATTCCACCAATTTGAGGCACAGTTACATGAGATTCATCAATAATTAAAATAGCATCAGAGGGCATGTAATCAAATAATGTTGGTGGTGGTTCGCCCTCATTTCTGCCCGATAAATAGCGAGAGTAGTTTTCAATGCCCGAGCAATAGCCCAATTCATTCATCATTTCAATATCAAATTGGGTACGTTGGCTGATACGTTGTTCTTCTAAAAGTTTGTGTTGTTTAATGAAGTATTCACGGCGTGATACCAGTTCTTTTTTGATGTTTTCTATCGTATCTAAAATACGTTCTCTTGGCGTAACATAGTGAGTTTTAGGATAGATCGTAAAACGTGGGACAGCACCAAAACTACTGCCAGTGAGCGGATCAAATAAACTTAAACGCTCGATTTCATCATCAAATAATTCAATACGCACCGCACGATCATCAGATTCCGCAGGGAAAATATCAATAATTTCTCCACGAACACGGAAAGTTCCACGCTGAAATGCTTGATCATTGCGGGTATATTGTAATTCCGCTAACTTCGCTAAAATTTGGCGTTGATCGATAATGGCACCTTGTTGTAAATGCAACATCATTTGTAAATAGCTATCAGGATCGCCCAAACCATAAATTGCAGAAACAGACGCTACCACGATGGTATCTCGACGTTCTAGAAAAGATTTCGTCGCAGAAAGTCGCATTTGTTCAATTTGATCATTAATAGATGCATCTTTTTCAATAAATGTATCACTGCTCGGCACATAGGCTTCTGGCTGATAATAATCATAGTAAGACACAAAATATTCCACCGCATTTTCTGGAAAAAAAGCTTTCATTTCTGCATAAAGCTGAGCAGCAAGGGTTTTATTCGGTGCAAGTAACATCGCTGGGCGATTTAATTGAGCGATTACATTGGCGATAGTAAACGTCTTCCCCGAGCCTGTTACCCCGAGCAAAGTTTGATGCGCCAAACCATCCGTTAAATTTTCAGCCAATTTTTCGATAGCTTGTGGCTGATCGCCAGAGGGACGAAAGTCGGAATGCAGAATGAATGGTTTTGTGTTGATTTTTTCAGACATAAAGTGCGGTTGGTTTTTTGATAGTTTTGAATAATGCCTATTTTAGCATATTTAATGTGTAAAATTGATCAGGCAAAAATATAAGTTTTACACAGACTTAGCGATGTCAAGAGGAAGATGTCACAAATTCATTAAAAAAACTTTAAATTTTTACTAGACAAAACTTAACTTATTGATTTTAAATTAAAATTTAATTTTAGGCTAATCTATAATCAAGATCGAATAATCCTTGTAAGAACAAGGGATCCGCAAAATTTTAAAAAGTTAATCCACAAAGTTATCCACAGGCTCTGTGGATAGAAAAATAAATATTAGGTGGGTATATAAAAGATGAGGAAATTTTTTATTTTTTATGAAATTTTTTTAAATTTTGCATTGACAAGCTAACTATCGATCATTAAAATTCGCGCCCTGTTCCTTGTGATACAAAGTTTATTCCTCCTTAGTTCAGTCGGTAGAACGGTGGACTGTTAATCCATATGTCGCTGGTTCAAGTCCAGCAGGAGGAGCCAATTTTTCTTTTGGTTTAGAGTTTGTTTGTCTCCTTTTACAAATTCTAAATTAGCAACCAAAAGATTTTTAGCCCATCATGTTGATGGGCTTTATTTTTAACTTCAAAATAGGATTTTGCTTCCGCCAGTTGAGATGGTTGTGCCATACAACAAACTCAAGGCAAAAAATAGCATTATTCCACCAGCGATTAGTTTCACGATGCTTTCGCTTTTTCCTTTCGTATTTTTTGAACTATACCAACGCCCTAAGTGGATTGCGGTATTTCTCGCATAACGCACAATTCCTGCGAAGGCTGACAGCATAAGTCCTGTGCCGAAAGACATGGCTAATACAGCTAAAATTCCCCAGCCATAAAGATCAAGCATATAAGCTAAAAATAAAACGAAAATTGCACCACTACATGGGCGCATGCCAATTGTTAAAATCACGAGGAATTGTGATTTTAGATTGGTTGCTTGTGCAGTTTGTGTGGGGCTTGGCAAATGTTGGTGTCCACAGCTACAAGTGTTTGGCTGAAAAGTGCAGTTATTTTTCACCGCACTTTTTTCGTGTAGAGGGAGGGGATTGAGGGATTTAATGGTTAATTTAGCTTTTTTACGATAGGCACGTAGACCTTGCCAAATCCAATAACAGCCGAGAAATATCAATAATAGCAAGGCAGTTCGTTCTAACCAAAGCTGGCTTAATTTGAAATAACGTGATGATAGATTAAGTACCACAACGAGCAATGTTGTTGCTGTAATCGCGACAATGCCTTGCATTAAGGATGAAAGTAAGCTCAAGATAGTGCTTTGTTTTAATTGGCTTTCATGCGTGGAAAGATAGCTGGCAATAATAAATTTGCCGTGTCCTGGCCCGAGGGCATGAAGTACGCCGTAAACAAAGCTGGCGAAAATAAGTGTGATGCCTGCCTTGATGCTATTATTTTGAATTTGATGTAAATTTTCCGAAATAAGTTGATTAAACTCTTTTTGCCAACTGGCAATATGTAAGAAAAACCAAGGGGAAAAATAGACAAGTAAGGCGAGTGCAATCACTAATAACACGAGCCCAGTTTTATATTTTTTCATTTCTACTCACATTGAATTATTATTTTTTGCGCGAACATTACGCCTAAGGAATCATCTTCGTTCTTTTGGGATTTATCAAGTGAAGATGCGTAGGCTTGGATTTTTTCATCCACATTAGGTTCAATTAATTTTCCTTGGCAATTTTTCGAAAGTGCGGAAAAATCTACCGCACTTTTTGAAGCGTAAGTCATCGCCACATAATAAGTGGGATCGTAAGTTTGTAAGCTAAATGTATTTTTTTCTAACTTTTGCGGATGGGCGAGTGGCACATCAAAATAATATTGCAGTTGTAAGCCTTGAACATTAATGCCGTAATTTTTTGGGCGAGGGGAATATTTGATTTTATTATTCTGAGCATCATATAGATAGCTGAAATAATGCTCACTGACGATATTTCCCATCACATCATCAAGAAGTTTTTGTTTTTCCGCTTTAGTTCTAGCTTGTTTCATATCATAAATAACTGCAGACGAACTTGGTTCATCCAACGTCCATTTCATTGAAAAACCTGTGAGTTGATTATTTTCTATAATGGGCGTGGTTTGTATATCAATAAATGCGTGAGGATGGGCTAAAACACCAAAACTAACGAATAAACCGAGTAATAATGAATACGTTTTCACAAAAAATCCTATTATTTTGAACGCTAGAATTTGAAGTTGTTTATTCTACACGCAAAAACGAATTTTTCTGTCAAAAATGTTGATGTAAATCAAAAAAACTCTCAATAGCATTTCCCTTGCCTTTCAATATTCAGTAACATAGCTCCCGTCAAGTGATTGCTTGATATTCATAAAGTTCCTAAATAAAATAATGATAAATATAGCTAAACTACTTTCCTGCCACCCGTTTCGGGTGGTTTTTTTTATCTAAGTCGAAAGATGCACTCTTGCATTGTGCATTTATTCTTATTATGATCAGCTCGAGTATAACTAAGAGAATAATAGATGTTTAATTTAAAGCGTGAGCATTTTAGAGATGATTATCTTTATAGGTTTTATCAATATGGTGATACTCATAGTAAGATTCCTTCTAATTTGTATAAAGTATTGGCAAGAAAATTAGATATGATAAGTGCCTCAGAAAATATCAACGATTTACGTTCTCCACCAGCTAACCATTTGGAGTTGCTTGAGCCAAAAGAAAATAAAATTTATTCCATTCGAGTGAATAAACAATATCGTTTAATTTTTAAATATGAAAATAACGAAGTAAATAATTTATATTTAGATCCACATTCTTATAATTTGTAAGGAGGATAATATGATGACGAGAAAACCCACCTCTGTTGGTGAAATTCTACAAGAAGAGTTTTTAGAACCTTTAAGTCTTAAAATTAGTGATTTAGCTCAAATTTTAGATGTACATCGTAATACGGTAAGCAATATTGTTAATAATAGTTCACGAATTACGCTAGAAATGGCAGTTAAACTTGCTAAAGTATTTGATACTACGCCTGAGTTTTGGCTTAATCTGCAAACACGTATTGATTTATGGGACCTTGAACACAATAAACGTTTTCAACAAAGTCTTGCAAATGTTAAGCCCGCTCTACATCGGCATGATACTTCTACATTTGCAATGTAATTTGAGCCCTAAAGTGTCTATTTAATTTAGGGAATACTTCACTCTAAATATTTACAAGTGGTTAGGTTTCGCCAAACTTTTGCAAAATCTGTCCACTTGTTTCCTATATTTTCGCCCTATTTTCCAGTAGAATAGGGCGAATTTTTTTGTGAGGAATTATTAATGTCATCTCAATTTGTGTATACGATGCATCGTGTCGGTAAAGTAGTGCCGCCGAAGCGTCATATTTTGAAAGATATTTCTTTAAGCTTTTTCCCTGGTGCTAAGATCGGGGTTTTAGGTTTAAATGGTGCGGGTAAATCGACTCTTTTACGCATTATGGCGGGCGTAGATAAAGAGTTTGAAGGGGAAGCTCGTCCACAACCGGGTATTAAAATTGGGTATCTTCCGCAAGAGCCAAAACTCGAGCCACAACAAACCGTGCGTGAAGCTGTGGAAGAAGCGGTTTCTGAAGTGAAAAATGCACTGACTCGTTTAGATGAAGTGTATGCGCTTTATGCGGATCCCGATGCAGATTTTGATAAATTAGCGGCAGAACAAGCCAATCTTGAAGCCGTTATTCAAGCGCATGATGGACATAATTTAGATAACCAATTAGAGCGTGCTGCAGATGCGTTACGTTTACCAGATTGGGGTGCGAAAATTGAGCATTTATCAGGGGGAGAGCGTCGCCGTGTGGCACTTTGCCGCTTATTGCTTGAAAAACCAGATATGCTTTTATTAGACGAACCAACTAACCACTTAGATGCGGAATCTGTGGCATGGTTAGAGCGATTCTTACATGATTATGAAGGCACTGTTGTGGCAATTACCCACGACCGTTATTTCTTAGATAACGTAGCTGGTTGGATCTTAGAGCTTGACCGTGGCGAGGGCATTCCTTGGGAAGGCAACTATTCTTCTTGGTTAGAGCAAAAAGAGAAACGTTTAGAACAAGAACAAGCAACTGAAAACGCACGTCAAAAATCAATTGCGAAAGAGTTGGAATGGGTTCGTCAAAATCCAAAAGGTCGCCAAGCGAAAAGCAAAGCACGTATGGCGCGCTTTGATGAGTTGAACTCTGGCGAATACCAAAAACGTAATGAGACGAACGAACTCTTTATTCCACCTGGCCCACGCTTGGGCGATAAAGTGATTGAAGTGCAAAACTTAACTAAGTCTTATGGCGACCGTACTTTAATTGATGATTTATCATTCAGCATTCCAAAAGGTGCAATTGTTGGGATTATCGGAGCGAATGGTGCAGGTAAATCAACCTTATTCCGCATGTTGTCAGGTCAAGAGCAGCCAGATTCAGGTTCTGTGACAATGGGTGAAACCGTTGTGCTTGCTTCGGTAGATCAGTTCCGTGACGCTATGGATGACAAGAAAACTGTGTGGGAAGAAGTGTCTAATGGACAAGACATTCTTACTATCGGCAACTTTGAAATTCCAAGCCGTGCTTATGTGGGGCGTTTCAACTTCAAAGGTGTAGATCAACAAAAACGTGTGGGGGAATTATCGGGCGGTGAACGTGGTCGTTTACACTTAGCGAAACTTCTACAACGTGGTGGTAACGTGCTATTACTGGACGAACCAACCAATGACTTAGATGTTGAAACCTTGCGTGCCTTAGAAAATGCGATCTTAGAATTCCCAGGCTGTGCAATGGTTATTTCGCACGACCGTTGGTTCTTAGACCGTATCGCAACGCATATTTTAGACTACGGCGATGAAGGTAAAGTCACGTTCTATGAAGGTAACTTCTCAGACTACGAAGAGTGGAAAAAGAAAACCTTAGGCGATGCAGCCACTCAGCCACATCGTATTAAATATAAACGTATTGCGAAGTAATTTAGATTGAGAAAGTGCGGTGGATTTTGACCGCACTTTTCTTACTTTTTTGGGAGTGATTATGTTAGTTGATTTACATATTTTTTTCGCCTTTTTAAGTTTGGCATTGTTAGTAATTCGTGGTGCAATGCAGCTTAATGGTAAAAATTGGCGTTCGATAAAATTATTAAAAATTTTACCGCACTTATCAGATACCTTGCTGATTGTGTCTGGTGTCGTCATTTTATATCTCTTTGCTTTTGGTATTGAATGGTGGTTAGTGGCTAAATTCGCATTACTGATTTTGTATATCCTGTTTGCTGCAAAATTTTTCAGTAAAAAAGTTTCTCAACCAAAAAGCATTTTCTTTTGGCTTGCTTGCGTAAGTTTTATTGGTGCGATGTTAATTGCCTATTTGAAATAAAACTATGTCATCTCGCCAGCTTCAAATTTTAATCTGCAAAACTTTGCCGCTTGTGCCTGATCACGTATTAATTATCGGCGAAAGTGGCATTGCTTTTTCTAAAGCAACGAATTTGCTCGGGCAAGAATTTGGACATATTTTATTTGATGGACGAAATGGCATTCATCTTGAAGCACTGGCTATTGCAGCTGGAACACTGAAAATGGGCGGCACGCTTTGTTTAGTGTTATCTGATTGGGAAAATTTATCTCAGCAGCCTGATCAAGATAGTTTACGTTGGAATGGAAATCAGTCAGCAATCGCCACGCCTAATTTTATTTATCATTTCAAACAGTGCATTGAACGTTATCATTTCCCCATTTTAAGAGAGGAAAGTGCGGTTGAATTTCCTACGATTTTTTATTCTAACGAACATCACAAAAATGCTACGTTAGCGCAACAACAAATTATCGAGACTATTTTACAAACCGAGCAGGATATTTATTTTCTAACCGCCAAGCGGGGAAGAGGAAAATCCGCATTATTGGGTATGCTTGCTAACCAAATTCAAGCACCAGTTTATCTTACCGCACCGAATAAAAGTGCGGTGCATTCCGTTATTGAATTTTCAGAACGAGAGATAGAATTTATCGCGCCTGATGAACTGGCTATTCGGTTACAACATGAACCCGAATTTAGTCAATCAGCTTGGTTGCTGGTAGATGAAGCGGCGGTAATCCCATTGCCGTTATTGCAAGAATATTCTCAATATTTTCAACATATTGTCTTTAGCACAACAATTCATAGCTACGAAGGAACGGGGCGTGGTTTCGAATTAAAATTTAAACGGAAAATTCACCGCACTTTTCAGCATTTTGAGCTTAAACAGCCCCTACGTTGGCAAGAAAATGATCCGTTAGAACATTTTATTGATGATCTTTTGTTGCTAAATGCCGAAGATGATTTTCAGCAATTTCCTTTTCAGCCTCATCTCCCTTATCAAATTCGAGAAGTGCAAAAACCACATCATATTGTAGATTTTTATGGCTTAATGACATTGGCACATTATCGAACATCGCCACTCGATCTTCGCCGTTTACTTGATGGAGAAAATCAACGTTTTTATTTTGCTGAATATCAACAGAATTTGCTCGGTGCAATTTGGGCGTTAGAAGAAGGAAATATGGCTGATGATGAGTTGATTATTCAAATTCAACAAGGCAAACGTCGCCCGAAAGGGAATCTTGTGCCACAAGCCTTGTGTTTCCACGAAAATCTTTCCCAAGCCTGTAAATTACGATCTTTACGCATTTCTCGTATAGCGGTTCAGCCAAATTGGCAGCAAAAGGGCATTGGGCAAAATTTGATGCAAGCCATGGAAAATGCCGATGTGGATTTTCTTTCAGTGAGTTTTGGCTACACCGACGAACTCGCAAAATTTTGGCAAAAGTGCGGTTTTGTTTTGGTGCATTTAGGCGAGCATCAAGAAGCGAGTAGTGGTTGTTATTCAGCGATTGCCCTTAAAGGTATTTCCAAAGAAGGCTTGGCTTTAGTTGATACTTCGTACAAACAATTTCAGCGTAATCTCCCTTTATCTTTTCATCCGTTTGCCATAAATTTTGAGCAAAATCAGCTTGATTGGCAGCTTGATGAATTCGATTGGATGAGCTTAAAAAACTTCGCTAATTTTCACCGCACTTTATTTTCGATCGTTCCTGCGATGAGGCGTTTATTAAAATTAGCGGGCAAAGAAAATTTCCCATTAATTTCCGCTTATTTAACAAAAAAACAATTCCCTATTAACAAGAAAAAAGGCGTAGAATGTTTGCGTTTAGAAATTAAACAATATTTAGAGCGAGGAACTTTATGACAGAACAAACCGCAAAACCAAAAGGCTGGTTTAAACGCGCACTTGAAAAATATGACAACTTCATTAAAGAATGGGGTTTAGATCAACCGAATTGTAGCTGCGTGCCTATGTCAGCAACAGAAGATGAAAATGGTAATTTGAAGAAAAAAGAATCTTCTTTAAAGAAATAAATATCAACTGTTTTTTTAAACAGTGAACTTATTGAAAGATAGAGCAAATTCAAGTACACTATGCCTCAATTTTACACAAGATTGACGCATTATTTATATTTATGAAAACGGCTTTTTTCCAACCTGATATTCCAACCCAACCCAATGATCACAAAATTTTAGGCAATGTATTACCAGGCGCTGATGCATTGGCGATTAGTGAAATTTCAGAGCAAAACCAAAATTTAACCGTAGTGGTGACGCCAGATACACGAAGTGCGGTGCGTTTATCACGTGTTTTATCGGAATTAAGCAGTCAAAATGTATGCCTTTTTCCCGATTGGGAAACCTTACCTTACGATACCTTTTCTCCCCATCAAGAAATTATTTCCTCTCGTTTAAGTGCGCTTTTCCATTTACAAAATGCGAAAAAAGGCATTTTCTTATTGCCGATTTCGACATTAATGCAACGCCTTTGCCCGCCACAATATTTACAACACAATGTGCTTCTGATTAAAAAAGGTGATCGTTTGGTCATTGATAAAATGCGCTTACAATTAGAAGCAGCCGGCTATCGAGCTGTGGAGCAAGTATTAGAACATGGTGAATATGCGGTTCGTGGAGCCTTGTTAGATCTTTTCCCAATGGGAAGTGCGGTGCCTTTTCGCCTTGATTTTTTTGATGATGAAATTGATTCCATTCGCACTTTTGATGTGGATACGCAACGCACTCTTGATGAAATTAGCTCAATTAATCTTTTGCCGGCTCACGAATTTCCAACGGATGATAAAGGGATTGAATTTTTTCGTGCGCAATTTCGTGAAACTTTTGGGGAGATTCGCCGAGATCCCGAACATATTTATCAGCAAATCAGTAAAGGTACCTTGATTTCTGGCATTGAATATTGGCAGCCACTTTTCTTTGCTGAAATGGCGACTTTGTTTGATTATTTGCCGGAGCAAACGCTGTTTGTAGATATGGAAAATAATCAAACGCAAGGCGAGCGTTTTTATCAAGATGCAAAACAGCGTTATGAACAACGTAAAGTGGATCCGATGCGTCCGCTTTTATCGCCTGAAAAATTATGGCTTAATGTAGATGAAGTCAATCGCCGATTGAAATCTTATCCACGTATTACATTTAAAGCGGAAAAAGTGCGGTCATCGGTACGCCAGAAAAATTTACCTGTTGCCGCTCTACCAGAAGTGACTATTCAATCCCAGCAAAAAGAACCATTGGGACAATTACGTCAATTTATTGAGCATTTTAAAGGAAATTTATTGTTTTCTGTGGAGACGGAAGGTCGCCGAGAGACTTTGCTTGATTTGCTTTCAGCGTTAAAACTCAAGCCAAAACAAATTCAATCTTTGGAACAGATTGAAAATGAAAAATTTAGCTTGTTAGTCAGCTCTCTTGAACAAGGTTTTATAATTGAACAATCGCTTCCTGTTGCGATTATTGGCGAAGCTAATTTGCTTGGCGAACGTGTTCAACAACGTTCTAGAGACAAACGTAAAACAATTAATCCTGATACGCTTGTACGAAATCTTGCCGAACTGAAAATAGGGCAACCAGTTGTGCATCTTGATCACGGTGTGGGACGTTATGGCGGTTTGGTCACCTTAGATACAGGCGGCATTAAAGCAGAATATTTGCTACTAAATTATGCAAATGAATCGAAACTTTATGTGCCAGTGACTTCATTACATTTGATTAGCCGTTATGTTGGTGGTTCTGATGAAAGTGCGCCATTACATAAATTAGGGAACGAGGCTTGGGCGAAATCACGCCAAAAAGCAGCGGAGAAAATTCGTGATGTGGCGGCAGAGTTATTAGATGTTTACGCACAACGTGAAGCGAAGAAAGGCTTTGCCTTTAAATATGATCGTGAAGAATTTCAGCAATTTGCTGCAACCTTTCCTTTTGAAGAAACCTACGATCAGGAAATGGCAATTAATGCGGTAATTTCGGATATGTGTCAGCCAAAAGCAATGGATCGCCTTGTTTGTGGTGATGTGGGTTTTGGTAAAACTGAAGTGGCAATGCGCGCTGCGTTTTTGGCTGTGATGAATCATAAGCAAGTAGCAGTGCTAGTGCCAACCACACTGTTAGCCCAACAGCATTATGAGAATTTTAAAGATCGTTTTGCGAATTTGCCTGTGAATGTCGAAGTGTTATCGCGTTTCAAAACTGCAAAAGAACAAAAACAAATTCTGGAAAACCTTGCAGAAGGCAAAGTCGATATACTGATTGGTACCCATAAATTAATTCAATCAGATGTAAAATTTAACGATCTTGGATTGTTGATTATTGATGAAGAACATCGTTTTGGTGTAGGGCAAAAAGAGAAAATCAAACAGCTTCGTGCGAATATCGATATTCTTACGCTAACGGCAACGCCAATTCCGCGTACGCTAAATATGGCGATGAATGGCATTCGTGATCTTTCCATTATTTCTACGCCTCCTGCGCGCCGATTAAGTATTAAAACCTTCGTCCGTCAGAATGACGATCTTGTTGTACGAGAAGCGATTTTGCGTGAAATTCTCCGTGGTGGGCAGGTTTATTATCTCCACAATGATGTCGCGAGCATTGAAAATACAGCAGAAAAACTGACCGCACTTGTGCCAGAAGCACGAGTGATTGTCGGGCATGGACAAATGAGAGAACGTGAGTTAGAACGTGTGATGAGTGATTTTTATCATCAGCGTTATAACGTCTTAGTTTGTTCAACCATTATCGAAACGGGTATTGATGTACCAACGGCAAATACCATTATTATTGAACGAGCGGATCATTTTGGTTTGGCTCAGTTGCATCAATTACGTGGACGAGTCGGACGTTCACATCATCAGGCTTATGCTTATTTGCTTACGCCACTGCCAAAGATGATGACAAAAGATGCTGAACGCCGTCTAGATGCGTTGGAAAATCTTGATAATCTTGGGGCTGGTTTTATCTTGGCAACCCACGATTTAGAGATTCGTGGTGCTGGCGAATTACTTGGAAACGAACAAAGTGGACAAATTGAAAGCATCGGTTTTTCGCTTTATATGGAATTATTGGATGCAGCGGTTAAAGCGTTAAAAGAAGGGCGAGAACCATCATTAGAAGAATTGACGGAACAACAAGCGGATATTGAATTGCGTGTGCCTGCTTTACTGCCTGATGATTATCTAGGCGACGTGAATATGCGTTTATCCTTTTATAAACGCATTGCTACAGCAGAGAGTAAAGCAGAATTAGATGAATTAAAAGTTGAGTTGATTGACAGATTTGGATTATTGCCTGATGCAACGAAAAATTTATTACAAATTACAGAGTTGCGTTTATTGGTTGAGCCGTTGAACGTTGTGCGAATTGATGCTGGAACACAAGGCGGTTTTATTGAGTTTTCAGCAAAAGCACAAGTGAATCCAGATAAATTTATTCAATTAATTCAAAAAGAACCTATTGTGTATCGATTTGATGGCCCATTAAAATTTAAGTTCATGAAAGATTTATCTGATAACAAAGTGCGGTTAGAATTTGTGGTGGATTTGTTAAGAACGATTGCTGCATAAAAAGAAGCCCGATCATTGTGATCGGACTTTTTTCTTAAATATATCAAGTAGATTATTGCACTAATAAATAGAAATTACTGTCACCTCGTAAAATATTAAGTGCAACTGCTGACGGTTCAGTTTCAAGCACTTTATTTAATTCACGAATGTTTTCGATCATTTGACGATTAATACCAATAATAATATCGCCCGATTTTAAACCACGTTGTGCAGCCAGCGAATTAGGTTGAATTTTTGTGATTTCAATTCCTTTAACGCCTTTAGCATCGTAGTCTTTCAATGTTGCGCCATCTAATGCAGGCAACTCAGTTTTTGAGGAAAGTTGGCTACCATCATCCGCTTGTAATTTCATTTTAACGTCGTGGGATTTGCCATCACGTAAGTAAGTCAAGCTAATCTCTTTGCCTGCACCAGTGGTTGCGATTTTTGCACGAATTTCAGCGAAACTTGAGATTTTTTGACCGTTCATCGCCGTGATAATATCGCCCGCTTTAAGTCCTGCTTTTTCAGCAGCAGATTTCGGTAAAACTTCACTTACAAATGCGCCTTGTTGCGCACTTACATTAAAGGCTTTGGCTAAATCAGCATTGAGTTCGCCCCCTTTAATACCAAGCAATCCGCGACGCACTTGACCAAATTCTAAAATTTGTTGCACTAAATTGCTTGCTTGATTACTTGGAATCGCAAAGGCAATTCCTGCATTGCCACCGCTTGGCGAAATAATTGCGGTATTAATTCCAATAAGTTCGCCATTTAGATTGACTAATGCACCACCCGAATTACCGCGGTTTACTGCTGCATCGGTTTGAATATAGTTTTCATAAGTGCCACTGTCAGAACCTGTTGAACGACCCAATGCAGAAACAATACCTGATGTCACAGTTTGACCTAAACCAAATGGATTACCGATTGCAACAGTGAAATCGCCTACGCGTAATTTGTCGGAATCAGCAAATTTGATTTCTGTTAAATTACTTGGTTTTTCAAGCTGTACTAATGCAATATCTGATTGTTCATCTTTACCCACTAATTTTGCTTTAAATTCACGCCCATCTTGTAATTGCACGGTAATTTTATCAGCTCCATCAATAACATGATTATTGGTTAAAACATAGCCTTTGCTTGCATTAATAATGACACCAGAACCTAAACCACGGAAGTTACGCTTTGACTCTCCACGTCCACCAAATTGTTCGGCAAAACGATCGCCAAAGAAGAATTTAAATTCTTCAGGAATATCGTCTAGGAAAGGAGAACGAGAATCTACTTTAGCTTTTCCTTCAACGGAAAGAGTGACAACGGCAGGTTGTACTTTTTCTAACATTGGTGCAAGACTGTTTTGTTCCGAAACAAAACTTGGCAAAGTGGCTTGAGCAACAAATGATGTGCTTAATACACTTAATCCAAGTGCAATACTATTTAATACAAAACGTGTTTTTTTCATAAATACTCCAAAATAAATTTCAGATAACGTGGTCTGTAAGACAAAAAAATAAAAAAAATGTTCAATAAGAGGAGAGCAAATTATCTTGTTTAAAAGGAAATCGGAGCAGTACAAAAACGGTCTTACAAGTAGCAAATTCTATAAATTTATGTTCTAATACGCGCAATTTTCTAGTCAATAAAAAGGTCAAAAAATGAGCTGGATTAACCGAATTTTTAGTAAAAGTCCTTCTTCTTCCACTCGAAAAGCCAATGTGCCAGAAGGCGTATGGACAAAATGTACTGCTTGTGAACAAGTACTTTATAGTGAAGAACTCAAACGTAATCTGTATGTTTGCCCGAAATGTGGTCATCATATGCGTATTGATGCTCGTGAGCGTTTATTAAATTTATTGGACGAAGATTCAAGCCAAGAAATTGCGGCAGATTTAGAACCAAAAGATATTTTAAAATTTAAAGATTTAAAGAAATATAAAGATCGTATCAATGCGGCGCAAAAAGAAACGGGCGAGAAAGATGCGCTAATTACTATGACAGGTACACTTTATAATATGCCAATCGTTGTGGCTGCATCGAACTTTGCTTTTATGGGCGGTTCAATGGGTTCTGTAGTTGGTGCAAAATTTGTTAAAGCGGCTGAAAAAGCGATGGAAATGAATTGTCCATTTGTGTGTTTCTCTGCGAGTGGTGGTGCTCGTATGCAGGAAGCATTATTCTCTTTAATGCAAATGGCAAAAACTAGTGCGGTTCTTGCCCAAATGCGTGAAAAAGGCGTGCCATTTATTTCAGTATTAACAGATCCAACTTTAGGCGGCGTATCAGCCAGTTTTGCGATGTTAGGGGATTTAAATATTGCCGAGCCAAAAGCCTTAATTGGTTTTGCAGGGCCACGCGTTATTGAACAAACTGTGCGTGAAAAATTGCCAGAAGGTTTCCAACGTAGTGAGTTTCTACTTGAGAAAGGGGCAATTGATATGATCGTGAAACGTTCAGAAATGCGTCAAACTTTAGCAAGTGTACTGAGTAAATTAACGAATCAACCTTCTCCTTTTGTAGAACCTGAACTCATTTCAGAAGATGAATAATATGCAACTTAAAGCCACTTCGCCACTCGCTGAGTGGATTTCTTATTTAGAAAAAAGCCATTTTAAACCTATTGATCTCGGTTTAGATCGTATTAAATCCGTAGCGGAAAAATTGGATTTACTTCATCCCGCCCCTTATGTGATAACTGTGGGGGGGACGAATGGTAAAGGCACGACTTGTCGCTTGTTAGAAACGATTCTGCTTAATCACGGATTACGTGTGGGCGTGTATTCTTCGCCCCATTTATTGCGTTATAACGAGCGAGTACGCATTCAAAATCAAGATTTACCCGATGAAGCACATACCGCCTCTTTTGCTTTTATTGATGAAAACAAAACAGAATCGCTGACTTATTTTGAATTTAGCACCCTTTCTGCATTGCATTTATTTAAGCAAGCAAAATTAGATGTGGTGATTTTAGAAGTGGGGTTGGGCGGACGTTTAGATGCGACCAATATTGTGGATAGCCATCTCGCTGTGATTACTAGCATCGATATTGATCACACTGATTTTCTTGGGGATACCAGAGAGGCCATCGCTTTTGAAAAAGCAGGAATTTTCTGCGAAAATTGCCCTGTCGTAATTGGTGAACCTAATGTGCCGCAAACAATGTTAGATCAGGCTGAAAAATTACATTGCCAAGTAGCTCGTCGTGATGTGGATTGGTTATTTGAGCAAAATGCTGAAAATTGGCAGTGGCAAAATAAAAAAGTGCGGTTAGAAAATTTGCCGTTTTGTCAGATTCCATTGGCGAATGCCGCAACGGCTCTTGCTGCCGTTCAATGTTTACCTTTTGATATTTCAGAACAGACTTTGCGAAAATCTTTGCAAGAGGTAGAACTGGTTGGTCGTTTTCAAGCTATAAAAACAGATAAACGTGAGAAATTAGCGGATTATCTTGGCGTACCAGTTGAAACCTTGCCAACAATCATCGTTGATGTAGGGCATAATCCTCACGCTGCAAAATATTTATCTGAAAAATTGACCGCACTTAAACGTAGCATCGAGGGTAAAATGATTGCCGTATGTGGGATGCTCAAAGACAAAGATGCAAATGGGGTATTTGAGCATTTAACACCTATTATTGATGAATGGCATTGTGTAACTTTAGGCGGTTATCGCAGGCAGTCGGGCGATGAATTAGCAGAGAAATTGAAAAGCCATTTCCCAAATATTCAAGCTACATCAGATAATTCTGTTATGGATGGGGTGTGTACAGCACTTAAAAGTGCGGTAAAAAATGATGTTGTTTTAGTCTTTGGATCTTTCCACACCGTAGCTGAATTTTGGGCTGTGGTGGAATAAAATTTACCATCAAAGCAAAGGGCTGATATTTAAAATCAGCCCTTATTTTTTGGAATATTATTTCCAAGAATATTTCACACCCACGGTGCCTTGGTAGCCTTTATGACTATTTTTTTCTCTGTTTTATCTTTTACATCAATTGTGAGTTCAACGACAATTAAAGTAAACCCTTTAGCATAAAACAGGATTTTCCTTATCGGTTGGATTTTAACCAGTTTGTGTTTATTTAACAAGTTTAGATTAGTGTGATTTTAGAAAAATAGAAGAAATATGATTTAGAACAATATTTATAATGTGGTGCTGTTTGGCAATGGCTGAGGTTCCCCTAAAAAATAAGGCTCAACACCTAATATCAAATCAAAAACCGCTTTTATGCGGGCAAAAACTTCTCTTATTTGTGTGGAAAAATGTAATTCTGGCTGTTTTGCCACAAAGCAAATGGCATCAATATTATGTGCTTGGGCAATTAATAGTGCGCGTTCGCAATGAAATTTTTGACTGACAATCGTAAATGTTTTCACTTGGAAAATTTTATCGGCACGGATAACGGAATCTAGGGTGCGGAAACCTGCAAAATCACGGAACATTAAAGTTTCTGGCACGCCCATTTTGCGTAAATCGCGAAACATTGCTCTTGGTTCGTTATATTGCAAAGTTCGGTTGTCACCACTTAATAAAAGATAATTCACTTTTTGTTGTTCGATTAGGCTTTTAGCTGCCATTAAGCGACTATCGTAATAAACGTTCGGTTTTCCGCTGACGGTGTATTTTGATGTGCCAAGCACAAGGGCGCAGGGGCGAAAGGGGAGTTCATCAATATTTGTGAATATTTTATCGCGAACATAAAAACTGACGCCTCGATCCACTAGCAAGCAAAGTATAATCAATGCAAAGATTGCGTAGAGTAGTGCGCGAAAAAGTGCGGTGAATTTTGGAGATAATTTTTTTACTAGCATAGCGGTAAACATAATGAAAAATCGACCGCACTTCAAGGAGAATTTGATGGATTTTGTGAATCGCATTGATGTGCGATAATTTAGCCGTTTAGACGGCTAAAATTTCTTGACAAGCTAATCGACTTACTGATAGTTTAAACGCCATTCTGATTATTACGATAGGTTTTCAATGTCTGTGCAAAATGTAGTGCTTTTTGACACACAGCCTTTAACTCTGATGCTTGGCGGCAAACTTTCCCATATTAATGTTGCGTATCAAACTTACGGTACGCTCAATGCCGAAAAAAATAATGCGGTATTAATTTGCCATGCTTTGACTGGTGATGCTGAGCCTTATTTCGATGATGGTCGAGATGGCTGGTGGCAGAATTTTATGGGAGCAGGTTTAGCATTGGATACGGATCGTTATTTTTTTATTAGCTCGAACGTATTAGGTGGGTGTAAGGGAACAACTGGGCCTTCATCAATTAATCCGCAAACGGGTAAACCTTATGGCAGCCAATTTCCTAATATTGTTGTGCAAGATATTGTTAAAGTACAAAAAGCCTTGCTTGATCATCTTGGTATTAGCCATTTAAAAGCCATTATTGGTGGATCTTTTGGCGGTATGCAAGCGAATCAATGGGCGATTGATTATCCTGATTTTATGGATAATATCGTGAATCTTTGCTCATCCATTTATTTTAGTGCTGAAGCCATAGGTTTTAACCACGTGATGCGTCAAGCGGTCATTAATGATCCCAATTTTAACGGCGGCGATTATTATGAGGGTACACCGCCAGATCAAGGGTTATCTATTGCGCGTATGCTAGGTATGCTGACTTACCGCACCAATTTACAACTAGCCAAAGCCTTTGGGCGTGCCACAAAATCAGATGGCAGCTTTTGGGGCGATTACTTTCAAGTGGAATCCTACCTTTCTTATCAAGGCAAAAAATTTTTAGAACGTTTTGATGCCAATAGTTATTTGCATTTGTTACGTGCGTTGGATATGTATGATCCAAGTTTGGGGTATGACAATGTTAAAGAGGCATTGTCACGCATTAAAGCACGCTATACATTGGTTTCTGTGACAACGGATCAACTTTTTAAGCCAGTTGATCTTTATAAAAGTAAACAGCTTTTAGAACAAAGTGGAGTCGATCTACATTTTTATGAATTTCCATCAGATTACGGACACGATGCGTTTTTAGTGGATTATGATCAGTTTGAAAAACGAATTCGAGATGGTTTGGCAGGTAATTAATTAGTCATAAAAAAGTGCGGTGAAATTTCACCGCACTTCTTCTCTTATAATAGGTTATTCTTCAGAACCGATTTCTTCCAAAGAATCTTCTTCATCTGCATCACAAACACGTTCTAAACTTACTACGTGTTCATCATCGGCAGTACGAATTAAGCGAACACCTTGCGTGTTACGACCTACAATGCTTACCTCGCTTACGCGTGTGCGAACAAGGGTTCCTGCATCAGTGATCAACATAATTTGGTCTGTTTCTTCTACTTGAGTTGCGGCAACTACTTTACCATTGCGTTCACTCACTTTAATCGAAATCACACCTTTTGTATTACGTGATTTAGTTGGGTATTCACTTAATTGTGTGCGTTTTCCGTAGCCGTTTTGCGTTGCGGTTAAAATTGCCCCTTCACCTTTTGGCACAACGAGAGAAACCACTTTATCGATATTTAAGTCTAATGATGCTTCAGCGTTGTCATCAGAAATATCTTCAATTTCTACCGCACTTTCATCGTCAGAAATATCGTTTGTTAAAGCCAGTTTGATACCGCGAACCCCTGTTGCTAAACGCCCCATTGCACGCACGGCATTTTCTGCAAAACGTACCACACGACCTTGTGATGAGAACAACATAATTTCGTTGCTACCATCAGTAATATCCACGCCGATTAATTCATCTTCATCACGTAAATTCAATGCGATGATACCGTTTGAACGTGGACGGCTAAATTCGGTTAAGGCGATTTTCTTAACAATACCGCCAGCAGTTGCCATGACCACGAATTTATCTTCTTCGTAAGCAGAAACTGGCAAGATTGCAGTAATACGTTCGTTTTCTTGTAACGGAAGAATATTCACGATTGGACGACCGCGTGCGCCACGGCTGGCTTGCGGAAGTTGATATACTTTCAACCAATATAAACGGCCACGGCTAGAGAAGCAGAGGATCGTATCGTGAGTATTTGCTACAAGTAATTTTTCGATGAAATCTTCTTCTTTCATCTTCGTCGCAGATTTGCCTTTACCGCCACGACGTTGTGCTTCATAGTCAGTCAATGGTTGGTATTTCACATAACCTTCGTGAGAAAGCGTTACAACTACGTCTTCTTGTGCGATTAAATCTTCTAAATCAATATCGCCAGAAGCAGCGGTAATTTCAGTTAAACGATCATCACCAAATTGTGCTTTCACTTCTTCTAATTCTTCACGAATCACTTCCATTAAACGTTCTGCGCTACTTAAAATATGAAGAAGATCCGCAATTTTAACTAATAATTCTTCATATTCTTTTATAACTTCTTCAAACGCAATGCCCGTTAAACGGTGTAAGCGAAGTTCTAGAATTGCGTTTACTTGCGCTGGCGATAAGTAATATTGTTCGTCTTGAATACCAAGATTTTCTTCTAACTCATCAGGACGAGCAGAAGCATCAAGAAGATTAATAATATCGCTATGTAACGTCCAAGAGCGTGAACTGATTGCTGTTGCCGCTTCCTCACGGTTTTTAGAGTTACGAATGATCGCAATCATTTCATCGATATTAGAACGAGCAACCGCTAAACCTTCCAAAATATGCGTACGTTCACGTGCTTTGCGAAGCTCAAAGATAGAACGACGTGTAACGACTTCACGGCGGTGTAAAACAAAGGCTTCAATAATTTCTTTAAGATTAAATAAACGTGGCTGACCGTGATCCAATGCCACCATATTGATACCAAAGGTCACTTGCATTTGAGTGAGTGAGTAAAGATGGTTTAATACCACTTCCCCCACTGCATCACGTTTAATATCAATTTCAATACGGATCCCTTCTTTATTTGAAAGGTCAGTAATATTGCTGATGCCTTCGATTTTTTTCTCGCGAATTAATTCGGCAATTTTCTCGACTAATTTTGCTTTATTTACTTGGTATGGCAATTCAGACACGATAATTTGTTCGCGTCCTTTTTCGTTGGTTTCTACTGTTGCTCGAGCACGAACATACACTTTACCACGACCAGTGCGATAGGCCTCTTCAATCCCTTTACGACCATTAATTAATGCAGCGGTTGGAAAGTCAGGCCCTGGAATATGCTGCATTAATTCATCAATGGTAATTTCATTGTTGTCAATATAAGCCAAACAACCATTTAATACTTCGTTTAAGTTGTGAGGGGGAATGTTAGTTGCCATCCCCACCGCAATACCAGAAGAACCATTTGCTAAAAGTGCTGGAATACGAGTCGGCAATACATCTGGAATCATTAATTCGCCATCATAGTTTGGCGAGAAATTGACGGTTTCTTTATCCAAATCCGTGAGCAATGCTTGCGTAATTTTTTGCATACGCACTTCGGTATAACGCATTGCAGCTGGCGCATCACCGTCAATTGAACCAAAGTTACCTTGCCCATCAACCAACATATAGCGAAGTGAGAAGGGTTGTGCCATACGAACGATGGTATCGTACACGGCTGAGTCACCATGTGGGTGATATTTACCGATTACATCACCCACAACACGCGCTGATTTTACATATTTTTTATTGGCGGTATTGCCTTCGCGATCCATTGAGAATAGTACGCGGCGGTGAACAGGTTTTAAACCATCTCGAACGTCAGGTAATGCACGCCCAACGATAACCGACATCGCGTAGTCAAGGTAGGAAGATTTAAGTTCTTCTTCGATATTGACAGGGGTGATAGATGATTGGATTGAATCCGTCATTGGTATTCCTTTTTTGATCAAAAATTGTGGCGGATTATAGCATAAAGGTATGTTTTTTACATTAGGATTTCGCCTGATGGCGACTTACTTTTTCTTTGCTTCGCCAAAGAAAAAGTAAGCAAAAAGAAAGGCGACCCTACTTTTCCTTGTTTCCTTTGTTCCATTGAATTTGCTTAACGGAAATTTTCTGAACTCGCTACGCTCAAACAGACGAAAATTTCCTACAAATTCAATTCCACAAAGGTGGAAAAGAAGGGAACCCAATTTGTTCTTTATCCGATTTAAAGTGCGGTCAAAACTCAAAATATTTTTTGTTCTTAAAATGAATTTAAAATTAACCGCACTTTTTAAATAATGCTCTGATAAATTCGGGGCCCCATATAAATCGCCTTTGCGACTTTCAATTTTTAGGCAATTTGCGTCTGTTTGAGCGTAGCGAGTTCAGCAAATTGCCGTTAAGAAAATTGAAACAAAGCAAAGAACAGCGATTTAACTGGGGCGTGTTTTCTTTGCCTACTTTCTTTTACACGAGTAAAAGAAAGTAAGTCGCCGTCAGGCGAAATCCTGACCTAATTATTTCCAATTTTCTTTTTTGGCTTTCTGCAACTTCCCATAAGCCCCCAACAACGCCTGATGCTCCTTAAAGTTTTTCAAATTTTCATCACTTGCAGGAAGATTGTAGAACGGATTGCCACCTTCAGCGACAGCTGCCCAAGCTTGTTTAACTGCATCTTTACCATACATTTTCTCAAACACTGAACGATATTGCGCTGGTTCGCGATTTTGATCTAAATGTAATTCAATGATGGAAATTAATGCGCGGTAATAATTCACAGGTTCTGTGGTGAATACGGAACTGTTCATATTCAGCGTCCAGTTTGCCCAATCTAATGCCTGTTCTAATTCGCCTAATGCAAGGTGGAGCATTGATTTTAATTCACCTACGCGTAAGGTTGTCCAGCTGCTATTTTTAGGTGCAACGATGCCGATAAATTCACGCACGCGAGTCGCATCATCAATATTTTGTCCGTCTAATTCTTCTAATAATTCTTGATAGATTTCTGCATCGTGATGCCAGTTTGGTAAATCCAGTAAAATTTCGCGCCAATCCATTCCCATATTGTTATTGGCATAAATTAAATCGTCTGCAGGATAAATATCAGACATGCCTGGCACAATAATGCGGCACGCATAGACATCCAAATGGTTGTAATCCATTACGTAAACTTCTTTTTCATCGGCACGGAAAATTGCCATTAAATTATTGTATTCTTCCTGAGTTGTACCGCTGAAATCCCAATCAGCAAATTCATAATCAGGCGTTTCTTTGAATAAATCCCAAGAAATTAAACCGCTCGAATCAATAAAGTGGGTTTCTAAATTAGCGTGTTCAGCTACATCATCGTTATTGAAAGAGGGCGGTGAGAAAACATCTAAATCTTTCAAGCTACGACCCTGTAAAAGCTCCGTCACAGTACGTTCTAATGCCACTTGGAAATTTGGATGTGCACCAAAAGAGGCAAAGCAAGTACCGTTATTCGGATTGAGTAGCACAACGCAAATAACAGGGTATTTTCCGCCAAGTGAAGCATCAAATGCATAAATTGGGAAACCTTCTTCCTCTAATTTTGCAATAGAAGCTTGAATAGATGGATAGCGATCCATCACAGATTTTGGAATTTCTGGCAGGCTGATCGCTTCAGCGATAATTTTGTTTTTCACATAACGCTCAAAAACTTCTGACAAGCCTTGCACGCGTGCTTCAAATTTTGTATTGCCCGCAGACATCCCGTTTGAGACATAAAGGTTGGCAATAATACTTTGTGGAATGTAAACGGTTTGTTCGTCCGATTGACGAACATAAGGCATCGCCACGATCCCACGATCATAATTGCCAGACTGTAAATCTACCAATAATTCAGGCGTAAGCTCGGCATTAGGATCAAAATAATCCAATAAATAATCATCTAAAATGCCATTAGGCAGTAAAGCATCGTCTTCAATCGGGAACCATTTTTCATTGGGATAATGAACAAAATCGCCGTTTGCAATTTCTTGTCCTAAATAGAAATCGGCAAAGAAATAATTAGTGGAAAGACGCTCAAAATATTCACCAAGGGCAGAGGCTAACGCCGCTTTTTTACTTGCCCCTTTACCATTAGAAAAACACTGCGGACAGTCTTTATCGCGAATATGCACAGACCACACATTTGGCACAGGATTCAACCAAGATGCCTCTTCAATATTAAAACCAAGTGCGGTCAATTTTTGCTGAAATTTTGCAATACTATCTTCCAATGCGGCATCTTTGCCGAGAATAAAGGTTTGTTCTGTCATTTTTGTTCCTAAATGAGAAAAAAGTGCAGTGAATAATAGGGGAGTTTTAATAGCGGGGCAAGATTTTTTCGGCAAAAATAAACCCCGAAAAATTTCGGGGTTTTCTACTGACTTTTAACGTATATTTGATTGGCGTTAAAGTAAAGTTGGATTGAACCACACTTTTAAGGCAATTGTAATTGCGGCGAAAATTTTTTCATCGTAGAGAGGAAAGTTTTCGCGTAAAGTGCGGTGGGAATCAGTTATGTTTATTTGAGCTTGTGATAATTCATTTAATAAAATCGGGAGAGAAAGATTGAGCTGCTCGGCGATTTGTTGAATAGAGAAATGCTCGAAAGTCATCATCAAGCGATCTAAATTGCAGCAAGAGGGCATGCGATTATTTGTGATGAGATCGGCAAATTGAGTGTTGATTTTTACCCATTTCTTCTTACGGCTATAAAAATGTAGTAACAAACCAAATACGGTAAATCCAGCAAAGAAAAGATGAATGTCTAAGGCCTGAGCAAAAGGAAATCCTAGCCACATTGAAATGCCACTTGCAACAACGAAAAGCAAACTTAAGGCTAGTCCCCACACTAAGAAAAATTTATAAATTACTTCAAATTTCATTGAATTATCCTTTTCTACGAAATAAATCTGTATAAGGAAATATATAACGTTAAATATTATAGAAACATTTTGCCTGTTTTTGCTACGTTATATTTGAATTAATATATCGATGCTGTAGAATTTGTTGTAATGTCTCGTTTTTAAAAAAGTTAAAATGAAAAAACGCTTACCATTTTAACCGCACTTCGTCCAAACTTTTACATCAACATTTGAATAATTACATTGAAAAATCACTATGACTATTTACGACATCAATTTTGCTGAACTGTATCAACAACACTTAATCGCTTGTAATCATTACAACTTACCTCCGATAAAATGGGATAAAAAAGCCGTGAAAATGGCAGAGAATTTAGTCGGAAAACCTTCTGCATATAATCAGCAATTATTGCAAGCTATGAATGTGCAAACCGATGAAACTGTGTTGGATATTGGCTGTGGGCCTGGTACTTTTGCTGTGCCGCTCGCACAACAAGGCTCAACGGTATATGCCTTGGATTATAGCAATGGAATGTTAGACTGTTTGGCACAATTCAAGCAGAAATTGGGGTTGCATCATCTCACGACATTTCATAAATCTTGGGCGGATAATTGGGATGATGTGCCACAAGCTGATGTAGTGTTGGCATCTCGTTCAACGTTGGTGGACGATTTGGACGATATGATTGAAAAACTCTGTGCCAAAGCGAAAAAACGTGTGTTTTTGACTTCTGTCACACAACGCCATTTCTTAGATGAGGGCGTATTTGAGGCAATTGGCCGTGAAGATATTGGTTTCCCCACTTATATTTATTTACTCAATCGGTTGTATCAAAAAGGCATTCAGGCAAATTTGAATTTTATTGAAACGGAATCGGGTTGTTTTCAAGGTGAAAGCTACGAGGATTTGTTAGCCTCGGTGGAATTTTCTTTAGGCGAGCTTTCCGAAAAAGAAAAACAAGGTTTAAAAGCCTTTTACGATCGTAAACAAACCAATAACGAACCAATTTCTCACGGACAGAAAAAATGGGCGTTAATTTGGTGGAATGTGGATCGCATCTAATGTTTCAAGTGAAATCAATTTATTTTTCTATCACTAATTAAAAGGACGATTATGTTATTTGCTTTACCTGCGCTGAATGATAACTACATTTGGCTTTATCAACGAGAAAATCTGCCGCTTATTATTGTGGATTTGCCTGAAACGGACAAGCTGTTTGCATGGCTAGAGAAGCAAAACGCAACGATTGAAGCGGTGTTGCTTACTCACGAACATGATGATCATACACAAGGTGTGTCGGCATTTAAAAAACGTTATCCAACAGTGCCGATTTATGGGCCGCAAGAATGTGAGAAAAAAGGTGCGACTCAAATTGTGAACGAAGGGAAGATCCTTACCGCAAATTATCAAATTGATGTCATTCCGACGGGGGGACACACTAAACAGCACGTTAGTTTTTTAGTGGATAATCATTTATTTTGTGGCGATGCGTTATTTTCTGCAGGTTGCGGACGTGTTTTCACAGGTAATTATGCGCAGATGTTTGATGGTTTGCAGCGTTTGAATACATTGCCTGACGAGACGATTGTTTGCCCAGCTCATGAATATACCTTGGGGAATTTAGCATTTGCGGAAACTGTGCTGGTGGATAAAAGTGCGGTAGAAAAAAGTGCGGTAGAAAAACAACGTATTTTTGTTGAAACACAACGGGCTGAAAATAAACCAAGTTTGCCGACAACCTTAAAACTTGAGCGAGAAATTAATCCGTTTTTACAAGCAAAAACACTTGAAGAATTTACCGCACTTCGCAAAGCTAAAGATATTTTCTAAGTTATCTTTTTATTGGGGGGGGAGCGCAAAGTGCGGTGATTTTTTAAATTAGCAGATTATTTCTTTCTCGCTAACATGGTGGCAAATTTCATTTTAATGCGATTGCCGTTTTCATCGGTTTTGTGTAATTCGCCCATATTTTCGTTATATTCTAAGAATTCCCAATCTTTGTAATATTCTTTCAATTCGTTTTCAGCAAAAGTGAAAGAGAATGGAAGTGGGCAAGGCACATCATCAGTGGACATTGCAGCAACGATTAAGTTATATCCGCCAACATTGGTATGTTCTTGCATATTTTTAATGATTGACGGCACACGTTCACGATTTAAGAACATAAACACCACCGTTGAAACAATAAAATCATAGTTTTCTTGAATGTTGGCGGCGTTAATGTCGTAAAGTGCGGTAGAAATATTAAGGTTTTCTTTCTCTTTGGTTTCATTTAAAAAGGCAATGCTGTTTTCATTGTGATCCCAAGAGGTCACATCATAGCCTAATAAACTTAAATAAAGTGAATTACGCCCTTGTCCGCAACCTAAATCTAATACTTTACAAGGCGAGATAATTTTTGCTGCATCCACCACATCGCCGTGAATGGCAGTCATGTTGTATTTTTTACTGAAATAATCTTCTTTTTTGCAATAGAAACCTAGGGTACATTCTAAATCATCAGAAAGTGCTTCTACACGATGCCATGCTTGAGGTTCGACAAAAGGAATCTCGCTTTCTGGGGTAAAAATATGCTCGGCAATAACATCGCCATTTTCTGTTAGCTCATAAAATTTGAGTTTGCCTTTTAATACAGTTAATTTTCCCCAAGTGCCGACTTTTGTGTTGTGCTTTTCTTGGAACATTTGTGGCAAGTTGTCTTTTGTCCACACTGGCATTTGTTTATAGCAAATTAATTCGTTTTTCATAATATTCTCCAAATAGATAAATAGTTGAGTGTTATGGTAGGTTATAAGTCATCTATTTTCAACAAGAAAATAAAAGGGCAACGTAATGTTGCCCTAATTAATTGAATTGATTATTTTACTTGCATGCCCGCAGTGACACCACTATCGGCAGATAACAAGAATAAATCACTACCGCCTGTTCCTGCGGATAGAATCATTCCTTCAGATACACCGAATTTCATTTTACGTGGTGCAAGGTTTGCCACCATAATCACAAAACGACCTTCTAATTCTTCAGGCTTATTATAAGCCGCTTTAATGCCAGAGAAGACTTGACGAGTATGATCGCCAAGATCTAATTCAAAACGTAAAAGTTTATTAGATTCTGGCACTGCTTCGCATTTCAGTACTTTTGCTACACGCATATCAAGTTTAGCGAAATCATCAATGGTGATGGTTTCAGCAATAGGTTCAACGGTAGAAAGTGCGGTTGGTTTTGCTTCAGTTTTTTCAGCGGCTTTATTGGCTGCTGCAAATAAGGCTTTGGTTTCTTCCACAACGGCATCAATTTGTTTTTTCTCTAAACGAGAGAATAAGGCTTTAAACGGTGCAAGGGTATGACCAAGCAATGGTTGATGAATATTATCCCAACGTAATTCAGCTTGTAAGAAGGCCTCTGCACGTTCTGCCAGTTTTGGAAGAACAGGTTTTAAGTAAGACATCAACACGCGGAAAAGCTCAATACCCATTGAACATACGGCTTGCAATTCTGCCTCTTTGCCTTCTTCTTTTGCAATCACCCAAGGGGCTTTTTCATCAATGTATTTATTGGCTTTATCTGTTAATGCCATAATTTCACGAATGGCTTTATTGTATTCACGGCTTTCGTAATAAGCAGCGATTTGCTCGGCTTGAGCGGTAAATTCTGCAAATAATGTTTCATCTTCCAGTTTATCCGCAAGTTTGCCTTCAAAGCGTTTCGCAATAAAGCCCGCATTGCGTGAAGCTAAATTCACTAATTTGTTTACAATATCCGTATTGACACGTTGTACGAAATCGTCAAGGTTAAAGTCTAAATCTTCAATGCGATCATTTAATTTTGCTGCATAGTAATAACGCAAACATTCAGGATCGATATGATTCAAATAAGTGCTGGCTTGAATGAATGTGCCGCGAGATTTTGACATCTTCGCCCCATCCACCGTGACATAGCCATGAGCGAACACATTAGTCGGTTTACGATAGCCACTGCCTTCAAGCATTGCAGGCCAGAATAGACTGTGGAAATAAACGATATCTTTACCGATGAAATGATAAAGCTCCGCATCGCTGTCTTCAGCCCAAAATTCGTTGAAATCAATGCCTTCACGCTCACATAGATTTTTGAATGAAGCCATATAGCCGATTGGCGCATCTAACCAAACATAGAAGAATTTATCTTTTGCGCCGGGAATTTCAAAACCGAAATAAGGTGCATCACGTGAAATATCCCATTGTTGTAAACCGCTCTCAAACCATTCTTGCATTTTATTCGCAATTTCAGATTGAAGTGAGCCAGAACGAGTCCATTCTTTTAACATCCCTTCAAATGCAGGCAAGTCAAAGAAAAAGTGTTCAGATTCTTTTACGATAGGTGTTGTGCCAGAAACAGCTGAACGAGGATTAATTAAATCCATTGGACTATAAGTAGAAGCACACACTTCGCAGTTATCGCCATATTGATCTTCTGCTTTACATTTCGGGCAAGTGCCTTTCACAAAACGATCAGGCAAGAACATATTTTTTTCAGGGTCGAATAACTGAGAAATAACTTTACTCTTAATAAAGCCATTGGCTTTGAGTTTATTGTAAATTTCTGCAGTGAGCTGTTTGTTTTCTTCGCTGTGAGTGGAATGGTAGTTATCAAAACTAATATTAAAACCTGCAAAATCACGAATGTGATCGGCTTTTGCTTTAGCAATTAATTCTTCAGGTGTAATGCCAAGTTTATCAGCATTCAACATAATCGGCGTGCCGTGCGCATCGTCCGCACAGACAAAATGGATTTTATTGCCACGCATACGTTGAAAACGCACCCAAATATCCGCTTGGATATGTTCTAACATATGGCCTAAATGAATTGCCCCATTGGCATAAGGCAAGGCGCAAGTGACTAAAATTTTACGGGGTTGAGTTGTCATTTATTATTCTCTTTTTTAGCATACAAAAATTGTGCTTATCTTACTTTAAATAGGGGATTTTTTCTAGTTTGAAAAACTTTAACTTAACATACCGCACTTTCCGTGATTAAATATGCCCGATAAATTTACTCTACTAAACAGGAAGTTATTATGGCAACCTACTTTTCTGATAATTTGACTGCCGACCAGCAAAACCAAGTTCAGCAGATTATTCAAGAATTTCAGCATCCAACCCTGCAAAAGGATCTGATTGTGCTTAATACTTTGAAAAAAGTGGAAAAGGGAGGCGATACGTTACGTATTGAATTGAAATTGCCTTTTGCGTGGAATTCTGGTGCAGAACAGTTAAAACAAGCGGTTTCAGATGCGTTGTTGAAAGCAACAGATTGTAAATTAATTAAATGGGCGGTGGCTTATCAAATCGCCACACTTAAACGTGCAAATAATCAACCTGCTGTAAAAGGTGTGAAAAATATTATTGCTGTGAGTTCTGGTAAAGGCGGTGTAGGGAAATCATCGGTTTCCGTTAATCTAGCTTTAGCATTACAAGCACAAGGCGCACGTGTTGGGATTTTAGATGCGGATATTTATGGGCCTTCTATTCCACACATGTTAGGCGCAGCGAATCAACGTCCAACTTCGCCAGATAATCAACACATCACCCCAATTAAAGCACATGGTTTATCTGCAAATTCCATTGGCTTTTTAATGAATGAAGATAGTGCAACAATTTGGCGCGGCCCAATGGCGAGTAGTGCATTAAGCCAATTATTAAATGAAACCCTATGGGATAGTTTAGATTATCTTGTTATCGATATGCCTCCTGGCACTGGCGATATTCAACTTACCTTATCGCAACAAATCCCTGTGACTGGCGCAGTGGTAGTGACAACTCCACAAGATATTGCTTTGCTTGATGCAGTGAAAGGTATTTCAATGTTTGAGCGAGTATCCGTACCAGTGTTAGGCATTGTGGAAAATATGTCGATGCATATTTGTAGTAAGTGCGGTCACCACGAAGCGATTTTTGGCACAGGCGGTGCAGAGAAAATGGCGGAAAAATACAATGTGAAAGTATTAGCTCAACTTCCTCTGCATATTCGTATCCGTGAAGATTTAGATGCAGGCAACCCGACCGTTGTGCGAGTGCCTGAAAATGAAATTTCACAAGCGTTCTTACAACTTGCAGAAAAAGTCTCTACAGAACTTTACTGGCAAGGTTCCGTAATCCCAAGCGAGATTTTATTTAAAGAAGTGAAATAATCAAAAAAGATAGGGCTGCATTTGCAGCCCTTTTTTAATGGGATTTTTACCCCACCCATCTCACCACTTCATCCAACCCTTTACGGGATTTTTTCGCAATATCGCGTGAGCGATAGCCAAAGGTTGCGGCGACAGAAACCGCATATTCTTGAGGATCGAATAATCCTTCTTCGGCGAGGCATTCATTCATTTTGTCGTAATGAAAACCTTCAATTGGGCAAGAGTCAATGCCAAGGGCTGAAGCTCCAGTAAGCATATTTGCAAGGGCGATATAAGTTTGTTTACTGCACCAATCAAATAAAGTGCGGTCGTTTTCGAGTAATTTCATATCTTCTTCTTGCAGGGTTTTGTATTTTGCGAGGGCGGCTTGTTGTTGCTCTGCGTTCAAGCCTTTGCGTGCCATCACATCCACAAAAAACGGACTATCATAACGGGCATTTTTCTTCGCGAGAATTACCACAAGATGACTGCAATTATCAAGCTGATTTATCATTCCCCAGCTAAAAGGTTTCATTTTTTCGCGTAAGGTTTTATTTTGAATCACTAAAAATTTCCAAGGCTCAGAGCCTACAGAACTCGGCGATAATCGACCGCACTCTAAAATACATTCAAAATCTTCATCACTGATTTTTTTTTGCGGGGTCGTAATAACGTGTTGAGCTGCGTTGATGGAAGAGTTCAAGAACTTGTTCACGAGTAAGTTGAGTCATTTTATTTCCTCTTTATTAAACAAAAATGTGGTGCCATATTAAAGATTAGTTTTTGCTAAAACAAGGGAAAGATTCTAGAATAGTCAGTGCTTTTATCACAGAGAGAGTGAAAATAATGACAAGAATTGCAATTATTCCTGCGAGAGCGGGTTCTAAAGGCATTAAAGACAAAAATTTACAGCTTGTGGGTGGTGTTTCTTTGGTGGGGCGTGCGATTTTGGCAGCGCAAGAATCGGGTATGTTTGATCAAATTGTGGTGACATCAGACGGTGAAAATATTTTAAAAGAAGCCACAAAATACGGCGCAAAACCAGTGGCACGCCCTGAAAGTTTGGCGCAAAGTGATACACGCACCATTGATGCTATTTTGCATTGCTTAGAAACACTCAATATTTCACAAGGTACCGCTGCACTTTTGCAACCAACCAGCCCATTGCGTAATGCTTTAGATATTCGTAATGCAATGGAAATTTTCCTTGGCGGCAAATATAAATCAGTGGTTTCCGCTTGCGAATGTGAGCATCATCCTTATAAATCCTTTACTTTAGAAGGCACCGAAGTTCAGCCTATCCACGAATTAACGGATTTTGAATCCCCTCGCCAAAAATTACCGAAATCTTATCGTGCAAATGGCGCAATTTATATTAATGACATTGCAAGTCTCTTTGAAGAAAAACGCTTTTTTATCGCGCCAATGCGTTTTTATTTAATGCCAACTTATCGTTCCATTGATATTGATTCCACACTTGATTTGCAATTAGCCGAAAGTTTAATTTCAAAAGAGTTTTAAAAAAATTGGCCGCACTTTTGATCTGCACTCCAAAAGTTGGATTAAATAACCAACTAAGGTGCAGATTTTTTATGACCAAATACAATTTTTTTCAAGCAATAAGTCATCGAGTTTTATCTTCAAAATAGTAAAAATTGTTGATTCCCCTGCAGGCATTTTCAACTTGCCAGCAGAACATTGTGACATTGGATTAATCAATTTGATCATATTAGAATCAATGGCTTAGCGTTGCTGGGTAAGAAGTGAAATTACTCATCTGAATTTAAACTTAAGATGATACAATCGGTTAAAAGTAAGCAATTTTCTGCAGAACCCGCTTGCTTACATTTTGGCACTGGAAATGGCTAGGGATTAAGAATACCGAGTTCAAGTGTGTGAAAGGCAAGCTCTATTTATCCCCTCATTAAAGATTTATTTAACAATGAAATTATTGCTTATGATTTAGTGCGAAGCCCGAACTCTGAGCAAATTACCCAAATGATGAAACGAGCTGTAGCAAGGCTTGCAGGCGCAAAACCGATTTTACATTCCGACCAAGGTTGGCAGTATCAGATGATAGGTTATCAAAACATACTCAGGGAAAATGGCATTTAACAAAGTATGTCAAGGAGGAGAAATGATTTAGATAACAGTGCGATGGAAAGCTTCTTTGGATGATTAAAAACGGAATGTTATTACGGCAAACGATTTGAGATGTTCAAACAACTGGAAAAAACGATTCATGAATATATTCATTATTACAATCATGAGTGCATTCAGGGGAAACCAAAATGGCTGAGTCCTGTGAATGACATAGCTCAGCCCTTGAACTAAATAAGTCTAATTTTTTTGGAGAAGGTCAATTCCAGTAAAATCAAGGCTTTGTAATGTCTTATAGTGATGTATGATTTTGGTTTTTGGTGGAGCTGGGGGGAGTTGAACCCCCGTCCGAAATTACTCTACCTTCAGTACTACACGTTTAGTCTCGTCTTTAATTTCACTTAAGCATGCGGACAGACACGCTAAACTTAAGTTAGTTTGATTCAATTTAGTGCTTCGATCCTCAAACGGTGGCTTCCACACGATCTCGTTTTGGTTTGACTCCGCGTTATCCCCGTCTTACGAGAGGAAGCTGGAGCGCGAAGGCTAAATGCAGGTTATTAAGCTGCTAAAGCGTATTGTTCGTCGTTTGCGACTATTTTTTTGCGGTTTATTTACGAGGCCTACCGCACCTCGACGTGCACCTTGGGCTTCGCTAATCCCGTCGAATCCAGAATCAGCCCCAAAATTGCGTGTTAGTCTAACAAAAAAAGAAAGGTAGGGAAAGTCGAGATTGATTGAATTTTTGTATGAAAGCTAGAATAACCTTAAATATTGTCTATTTATTATTGGCTTATTACCTTATTAACAATTCATCTCTAAATTGATTGGAGACGATCATTGATTTTTTATGGCAGGGAGGCTTGATAATGGCGTTAATTAATTGGCATTATTTCACTCTTTATTTTTGATGATAGGAGCTATAGATTTGTAAATTATGGCAAAATTAAAGATATTTACGAATTCCTAAAAATATAACACAGCATATATGCTATAATTAGCTCCTAAACTTTTTGGAAAATGTTATCTTATTCTAGTATTTATCATCAATGATTTTATAAAATTTCTTGCATATTAAATTTTTATCACTATAATGTGGCACATATTTCGGACGCGGGGTGGAGCAGCTTGGTAGCTCGTCGGGCTCATAACCCGAAGGTCGTTGGTTCAAATCCAGCCCCCGCAACCAATAATAAGTTCAGTAAAAGAACCCCAGTTTTGGGGTTTTTTTCTATAAGAAATTTAGTAACTGGGCTTAGGTTCTTATGAACCTAACCCTTTTTTTATGCCTGAGATTTAATAAACTATCTTCTTACTATTACTAAAATAGAGGGATAAGTATTGTTTAGGATAAGGTTTCATAAGGTTATGATATAGTGCGGTGAATTACACCCTATATAGGAGTAGAAATTGGCTACATTAGAACAAAATTTACAAGAAATGCTACAAGATGCGGTAAAGGATTTAGGCTGTGAATTGTGGGGAATTGAGTGTCAGCGCGTGGGTCGTTTTATGACAGTTCGTTTATTTATAGATAAAGAAGGTGGTGTGACAGTTGATGATTGTGCTGATGTAAGTCGTCAAGTGAGCGCAATTTTAGACGTGGAAGATCCAATTGCGGATAAATATAATCTAGAAGTGTCGTCACCTGGTTTAGATCGTCCGCTATTTACCTTGCCGCAATTTGAACGCTATATTGGGCAAGATATCGCTGTGCATTTGCGAATTCCAGTGATGGAACGCCGTAAATGGCAAGGTAAGTTAGAGCGTATTGAAAAGGATATGATTACTTTAATCGTTGATGATCAAGAACAAATTTTAGTCTTCGGAAACATTCAAAAAGCGAATGTTGTTGCAAAATTTTAAAAGGAGAAAAAGAGAAATGAGTAAAGAAATTTTACTGGCGGCGGAAGCTGTATCCAATGAAAAATTATTACCACGTGAGAAAATTTTTGAAGCATTAGAGAGTGCGATTGCGATTTCTACTAAGAAGAAGTTTGAATATGAAACGGATATTCGCGTTTCAATTAATCCCAAAACAGGAGAATTTGATACTTTTCGCCGTTGGTTAGTCGTAGATGAAGTAAAAGTACCAACGAAGGAAATTACTTTGGAAGCGGCGCAATTTGATGATCCAAATTTGCAACTTGGAGAGTATGTAGAAGATCAAATTGAATCTATTGCATTTGACCGTATTGCAATGCAAACGGCACGTCAAGTTATTAGCACTAAAATTCGTGAAGCCGAACGTGCAAAAGTGGTTGAACAATTTCGTGAAGAAGAAGGAAAAATTGTAACAGGCACTGTAAAAAAAGTAAGTCGAGACAGTATTATTTTAGATCTTGGCAATAAAGCGGAAGCGATGATTGCGCGTGAAGATATGTTACCACGTGAAAACTTCCGTCCGGGAGATCGTGTTCGTGGGGTGCTTTATAAAGTAAATCCTGAAGGCAAAACTGCACAATTATTTGTGACACGTTCTAAACCAGAAATGTTGATCGAATTATTCCGTATTGAAGTGCCTGAAATTGGCGAAGAAATGATTGAAATTCGTGGTGCAGCTCGTGATGCTGGCTCTCGCGCTAAAATTGCAGTGAAATCAAATGATAAGCGAATTGATCCAGTTGGTGCTTGTGTAGGAATGCGCGGTGCGCGTGTTCAGGTAATTACGAATGAACTTGGTGGCGAGCGTGTAGATATCGTGCTTTGGGATGACAATCCCGCGCAATTTGTGATTAATGCGATGGCACCTGCGGATGTTTCTTCTATTATCGTTGATGAAGATAATCATTCTATGGATATTGCTGTTGAAGCTGATAATCTTGCTCAAGCCATTGGTCGTAATGGTCAAAACGTGCGTTTAGCAACACAATTAACGGGTTGGACACTAAACGTAATGACGACTGATGAGTTAAATGCTAAGCATCAAGCAGAAGATAATAAAGTGTTAAATTTATTTATTAACGCATTAGAACTTGATGAAGAATTTGCACAAATCCTTGTAGAAGAAGGATTCACAAGTTTAGAAGAAATTGCTTATGTGCCAATGAATGAATTGACTGCAATTGATGGTTTGGAAGATGAAGATCTTGTTGAAGAGCTTCAAACTCGTGCTAAAAATGCGATTACAGCCGCAGCAGTAGCTGAAGAAGAAGCACTGAAAAAAGCGAATGTTGAAGATCGTTTATTGAATTTAGAGGGAATGAATCGTCACGTTGCGATCAAACTAGCAGAAAAACAAATTACCACCCTTGAAGAACTCGCAGAACAAGGCGTTGATGATTTAACTGATATTGAAGAATTAACCGCAGAACAGGCCGCAGATTTAATTATGGCTGCACGTAATATTTGTTGGTTTGGCGAAGAATAAGGAGAGCAGTAATGACTGAAGATGTTAAGGCTGATGCGCCAAAAAAATTAAGCATTCAACGCAGAACAAAAACAACAGTGAGCAGCACCACAACTGGCGGTAAAAGCAAAGAAGTACAAGTAGAAGTACGTAAAAAACGCACAGTAAAAACTGATATTGCTCAACAAGAAGAAGCAAAATTAAAAGCACAGCAAGAAGCGGAAGCGAAAAAAATTGCTGAACAAAAAGCAGCAGAAGAAAAAGCTCGTTTAGAAGCTGAAAAAGTGAAAGCTGAAACTGCTAAGCCAGTAAAAAGTGCGGTAGATTCTAAAGCTAAATCTGTTGATCCTGAAAAAGAGAAACGTAAAGCAGAAGAAGCAGAACTTCGTCGTAAAGCTGAAGAATTAGCTCGTCAAAAAGCAGAAGAACAAGCTCGTCGTGCAGTAGAAGAAGCGAAACGTTATGCTGAAGCAGATGATTCAGACAATGAATCTTCTTCAGAAGACTATTCTGATTACAATCTAAGTTCAAGATATGCACTTGAAGCAGAAGATGAAGAAGATCGTCGTAATGAAAATCGTGGTCGTGGCAAAAATAAAGTAGCGAAAGCGAAAAAAGGCGGTCGCGACGATGAAAATAGCAAAAACTCGAAAAACGAGCGCGAATCTAATCGTAAAAATCAAAAAGACGCTAAGTTTGGTAAAGGTAAAAATGGCAAAAAAGGTGCTGCACTTCAACAAGCCTTTACTAAACCTGCTCAAGTAGTTAAATCGAATGTAGTCATTGGAGAAACCATTACGGTTGCAGAACTTGCGAATAAGATGGCGGTAAAAGCTACAGAGATCATCAAAATGATGATGAAGATGGGCGAAATGGTTACTATCAACCAAGTTATCGACCAAGAAACCGCTCAATTAGTAGCAGAAGAACTTGGTCATAAAGTGATTCTTCGTAATGAAAATGAGCTTGAAGAAGCGGTATTAGGCGATCGTGATGTAAACGCAGAAAAAGTAACCCGTGCGCCAGTTGTAACCATCATGGGTCACGTTGATCATGGTAAAACCTCTTTACTTGACTATATTCGTAAAGCGAAAGTTGCTGCAGGCGAAGCGGGTGGTATTACTCAACATATCGGTGCGTATCACGTAGAAATGGATGATGGCAAAATGATCACCTTCTTGGATACGCCAGGACACGCAGCGTTTACTTCTATGCGTGCACGTGGTGCAAAAGCAACAGATATCGTTGTTCTTGTTGTTGCGGCCGATGATGGTGTGATGCCTCAAACTATCGAAGCGATTCAACACGCAAAAGCAGCGGGTGCACCTTTAGTGGTTGCAGTAAATAAAATCGATAAACCAGAAGCAAATCTAGATCGTGTTGAGCAAGAATTATTACAACATGATGTCATTTCTGAGAAATTCGGTGGTGATGTGCAATTCGTTCCAGTATCGGCGAAGAAAGGTACAGGGGTTGATGATTTATTAGATGCAATCTTACTTCAATCTGAAGTGCTTGAATTGACTGCTGTAAAAGACGGCATGGCAAGTGGTGTAGTCATTGAATCTTACTTGGATAAAGGTCGTGGCCCTGTGGCAACTATCTTGGTTCAATCAGGTACACTACGTAAAGGTGACATCGTACTTTGTGGTTTTGAATATGGCCGTGTGCGCGCAATGCGTGATGAAAACGGGAAAGAAGTGGATGAAGCAGGGCCTTCAATTCCAGTTGAATTATTAGGTCTTTCAGGTGTGCCTGCAGCAGGTGATGAAGCAACCGTTGTACGTGATGAGAAAAAAGCACGTGAAGTGGCGTTATATCGTCAAGGTAAGTTCCGTGAAGTGAAATTAGCTCGTCAGCAAAAAGCGAAACTTGAAAATATGTTTAGCAATATGTCTGAAGGCGATGTGGCTGAATTGAACGTTATTGTGAAAGCGGATGTACAAGGCTCTGTAGAGGCGATTGTTCAAGCGTTAAATGAACTTTCTACTAATGAAGTAAAAGTTAAAGTTGTTGGTTCAGGTGTAGGTGGTATTACTGAAACTGATGCAACTTTAGCTACCGCATCTAATGCCATCATTGTTGGCTTTAATGTTCGAGCGGATGCAACAGCTCGTCGTGTCATTGAAGCTGAAAACATTGATTTACGTTACTACTCAATCATTTATGAATTATTGAATGAAATTAAAGCAGCAATGAGCGGTATGTTAGAGCCTGAATTTAAACAAGAAATTATTGGTTTAGCTGAAGTTCGTGATGTATTCCGTCATCCGAAATTTGGTGCAATCGCAGGTTGTATGGTAACTGAGGGTGTAGTGAAACGTAACAACCCAATCCGTGTATTACGTGACAACGTCGTTATCTTTGAAGGGGAATTAGAATCTCTTCGCCGTTTCAAAGACGACGTATCTGAAGTTCGTAACGGTATAGAATGTGGTATCGGCGTGAAAAACTACAATGATGTAAAAGTCGGTGACCAAATTGAGGTGTTTGAAGTGGTTGAAGTTAAACGTTCGATTTAATCTTTAACAAAATAAAGGGCGGTTAAAAATCATAGTGTTTTTAATCGCCCTTTTGTTATTAAATAAACCGCATCAAAATTATAAACCAGTTAAATCCTCAGCAATTTCTTCAGCTTGTTTAATCACATAAGTTATCGCTTCTTCCTGTTTATCGGGTGGATATTTGTAGCGTTGTAGTGCGCGTTTAACGAGAATACGCATTTTTGCCCGCACCGCTTCTTTGTACTGCCAGTCGATTGTGACCGATTTTCTAAGTGTTTCCGTGATTTCTTTCGCCAGTTTAGAAAGCACTTCATCACCCATCAAATCTTTTGCACTTTGATTTTGAGATAGAGCTTCATAGAAGGCTAGTTCTTCCTTGGTTAATCCTAGTTTTTTCCCTAATGCTAAACGTTCTTGGAAATCTTGGCTCATTTTAAAGAGTTCGTCCAAAATCTCTACCACAGTCAAATTGTGATTGTGGTATTGATTCAATGCTTCCTTCAAACGCCGTTCAAAATCTTTTTGCAAGGTTAAGTTTGTGCCTGATTTAACTTTAATTTCACTTGTCAAATAACGCTCCATCGCGCTAACCCATAAATTTTTAGTTGGGCTATTTTTTACAGTTTGTAAAAATTCCTCGGAAAGTAAGCTAATTTGTGGTTGTGGTTTTTCTAGCAGATCGAATAAATCAATCACGCCTTCAGAATACACAGTTTGATTGACCAATTTTTTCAATAAAATCTGTCTTTCATTTGTGCCTGTGCCTTTTTGTTCACGTTTAGTTAAAATTGCCCGTACGGCATCATAAAAGGCGATTTCTTGGTTATACGGCTCAACTTCAGCCAATGCACCGCACAGCATATAGCCTTTTTTTACCAAGCCTGCCGCTTTCAAAAAGGCTTTTTTACGTGGTTCGGTTTCTTTTTTATTAAACCAATGCTGCTCGTGTGCTTTGCCATCAAACGGTAATTGATCAAGGCTTAAAATATGGTTGGCGGCAAAACGAATCGCCATCAAAAGATCATTCGGATTATCTTTTTCTAAGACCGTCTGAACATCAAAGGTTTTCCCCTCAACTGGCGTTGCAAACAGGCTGCGGATAACTTCTAAATGCTCTTTCATTTTAAAGAATACATCAATCACGCTATCAGCCAGTTTGCCCTTGCCTTGTGAGTTTGTATATTGCCGAGTGGCTTTTTCGAGCTCGTCAGCAATGCCTACATAATCCACAATCAAGCCGCCATTTTCTCGGCTTTTATTGCGGAATACACGGTTTACTCGTGCGATGGCTTGCATTAGGTTATGCCCCTTCATTGGCTTATCAAGATACATAGTGTTACAGCACGGTGCATCAAAGCCTGTCAGCCACATATCACGCACAATCACCACCTTCAGCGGATCGTTCGGGTCTTTAAAGCGGCGTTCTAGCGTTTGTTTTTCCTGCTTACTGTAAACGTGTTTCTGCATTTCAGACGCATCGGAAGCAGAACCTGTCATCACAATTTTAATCGCACCCTCATTGATATTATCCGAATGCCATTCAGGGTGCAGAGCGATGATCTGATTATACAAATCCACGCAAATCTGACGGCTGGAAACCACCATCATCACTTTGCTGTCCACCACTTCATTGCGTTTGGCAAAATGTTGCACAAAATCGACCGCTAAATCATGCAATCGAGCTTCTGAGCCGAGCAATTTTTCTCGCAAGCGTAATTTCGGGTTTTCTTCGCCTTCCAGCAGTTCATCAATTTCTGCAAATAATTCATCGTGATTAGCATTCTCCGCTAGCTTGATTTGGCGAGCTTCGTAAATAATCGGCACAGTTGCACCATCTTCCACCGCATCTTGCAAGTCATAAATGGACACATAACGACCGAACACATCTTGCGTGTCCTTATCTTCAAGGCTAATTGGCGTACCTGTAAAACCAATAAACGAGGCATTAGGTAAAGCATCACGCAAATGGCGGGCATAACCTGTCTGAAACTTGCCGTTATGCAGCTTTTGCGTAAAGCCATATTGGCTGCGGTGAGCCTCATCGCTGATCACAATAATATTGTTGCGCTCATTTAAAATAGGGAAGCGGCTTTCTTCCTCATTTAGGGCGAATTTCTGAATCGTAGTAAAAAACACGCCGCCGACTTCATTTTGCGCGAGCAGTTGGCGTAGTTGATCACGGTCTTCCACTTGCTGCGGTGTTTGTTTGATTAAATCTTTGCCTGAAGAAAAAGTTTGGAAAAGCTGACCATCTAAATCGTTGCGGTCGGTAACCACTACAATGGTAGGATTTTTCAATTCAGGCTGTGCAAGCAGTTTGCCTGCATAAAACAGCATCGAAATCGACTTGCCCGAACCCTGCGTGTGCCACATCACACCAATGCGGCGGTCGCCTTTTTCTGAAGTCGCCCAAATGGTGGAATCTACCGCTTCATTTACGCCGTAATATTGATGGTACGCCGCGATTTTTTTAATGGTTTTGCCAACGGAATCCCGTTCAAACAAGACGAAATAGCGGATATAGTCCAATAAATCCTCAGGCTTTAGCAAGCCATTAAGCAGGCTTTGCAACTCATCGTCAAAATATAACCGCGCGCTTTTATTTTTTTCATCGACCACTTTCCACGGCGTAAAGCGTTGGAAATCTGCCGAAAGCGAACCCAAACGGGCGACAATGCCGTCTGAAATAATCAGAGCTTGGTTGTAAACAAACAGCTCGGCAATTTCATCTTTATAGGTTTCAAATTGATTAAACGCCTGCAACAAATCCGCCGATTCACGTAGTGGATTTTTGAGCTCAAATACCACCAACGGTAAGCCATTTACAAAGCCGATAATATCAGGAATCCGTTTACCTCCTTTACGGCTGCGGATTTCCAACTGATTGACGGCAACAAAACGGTTGTTTTCCCAATGCTCGAAATCCACCAAACGTGCCATCTCGATTTTCTGCTCATTTTGTCCGTGGCTATTGGGAGCCTGATATTCCACCCGCACGCCATCACGCAGCAGTTTATAAAACGCCTGATTGCGTACCACCAAGTCGCCAATATCGCTTTTCGTTGCCGATTTCACTACAGAATCCACCGCACTTTCAGGCAGCTGAGGATTAAGTTTACGCACCGCCTCACGCAGTTGCTCAACAAAGACTACGCCGCTCAAATCGCCACGGGCAAACTTGCCCTCATGAACAGGCAAGTCTTTACCGTAGCGATATTCCCAACCGAGGGATTGCAGGTGCTGAAGAGTGAGTTGTTCTATGTCATTTTCGTTGAGCATAGGTGTTCCTTTTGTGTATTTGCTGTCTTTGGGGAGCTAATGGATTAATTTCTTCGTTTATTGATACTGCCAAATCTCCCCTAACCCCTCTTTGCTAAAGAGGGGGATTCCTTGAGTAAATTGCCAGCAACTGGCTCATTGTTAATCTAAGAAAATTTCAATTTCTCATCGCATATTAAAGTAGAAAGCCAAAATTTAAATTACCTTCGATCCAATCCCCTCTTTAGCAAAGAGGGGTTAGGGGAGATTTGGCAGAGGTGAAATCAACCTTATCATTTGTAAAACGTGATGAAAAATAACTACGAGAGTGAACCTTATGGTTCTTAATTTACATTTCATTATTTTGATCTTCTAAGTAAGCAATAAGCTGATCTCTATACAATATTTCATCTTGTTGAAACATAGCTTCAGATAAAGATAAACCTAATTTACTCAGCGTATTATCAGAGTTAATTTCATCAAAATACTCATTAAATTCAGGATAATCTTCATATCTTAAACGATAGCTTTCTCCTAACTCCCTATTTTTAATGTATAGATGAAGTAAAAATCCAAGTATGGTATTTGTCGCATTCATTGTTAATAATGCCAGATCTTCACTTGGTTCAATAAAGTCTATGTCTTTTCCATGGGAGCCAAAATTGCAATGATTGTTTCTTAAATCAGCAATATAATCAGAGATACTTTTACATCTTTTCAACAATACTTTTATTTGCTCTTTATTTGGATGATTATCTAAATTGATACTTTCAAATGCCTTAGAAACTAAAGCACCAAAAGTATCATCTTCAATAGATATATTTTTATCGTTTAAGATTGTTTTGCATATACCTTCTAATAAGCTCTTGCAGACTTCCATTGATAATGCAGGATTCTTATCTAGGTTTTCAATAATAGAATTTAGATGTTTTTCATACACTTGATATAAACTAGGTATTTTTTTAAATGAAGAGATAACCCACTGCATTTATCTATTCCCCATTTAACAATCTAGGTAATAATAAATCTCTAGTCTTAGCTAAAGTTTCAGCGTTTTGAGAATTCCATAAAATTCTTTCTAAAAGTTCTTTTACTCTATTTTCAAACAAAATATGTAATTTATCATTTGCTTTGATAATGGGGAATTTGAGTAGTTCTTTTGTGCTGATATTTGCCTGTGCGGATCCTTTAGCATTTATTTCTGCAAACTCTTTAAATTGGGATTGTCGTGCTAAGCAATAAATGTAATTATAGAAACAATGATTCTTATCTATCTCTTTTGGTAAGAATTTTGCTACTCGTTGATTTAGCATTGCAATTTTTCCTGTTGGAATGCGTCCAACTTCACCAACATAACCTGTTAAGCCAACTAAAATATCGCCGCTTGTAAGCAAGAAATCAGGTTTTAATTTTGAGTAGTCTTCAGAAACAAAACCATTTCCTTCTACTTCTACAATCATTGGCTTAACAGATCCAATTTTAATAACAGGTATACCTTGCTCCATCCAGTCAGAACTTTTGAATGCATAACCATTTTGCATTTCACAAATTTCTGAAAGTGTTGTTTTTTCCCACCCCTTCGGCGCTTCAACCCCATCAACCTCTACCATCTCACACGGAAACGCTTTGGCGGTTTCGGCTAATTCGGCGTAGCGGTCAGGCTGTGTTTGTGAAAGTGCGGTCAGTTCTTCGGGTGTTTTTCCGCTGATTGCCTGCATGGCGGCAAGTTCTGCTTGTTCAAGGCTAAGTCCGTCAGAAAGGGCTTGGACTTTGGCACGCACGGGGTCGAAATCGACAAACCAGCTTTTAAACAGGGCTTGGGCGATTTGTTCCAAGGTTTGGTTGATTTGGGTGTTGAGTTGGATTTTTTTATCTAAATACTTTAATTTTTCAACAAAATTATTTTGAGTGTCTAAATCGGGAAGTTCAATTTCTATTTCAGAAAAATGGCTTTTATTTAAAATTGGTGTGGCAGAGCCGCCAGCAATAGATTTTAAATAATCTTGCATTATGCTTAGTTTGTAATAAATAAACTCAAAGTTATGGTTCTTATTAACTATTAATGTATTAATTTGTTGATTTGTTACACTATCTTCGGACAATAGATACGCTTTTCCCATATCAGAACCTATACAGGATACTGCAATAGAATTTTTAGGAACTAAATAGTTTTTTACTAAATCCAATCCTATTTTTGATAAATATCGTTCAGTTTTAAATATAGTTTTTACGCCATTCATATCTTTAGGTGTAACAAAAGGAACTCCAGTGTTAGAAAATGCATCTTTACAACTGGAAGGTGGTGTTTTTCCTGTTTTTATTACGCCAAGATTTTTTAATTGGTAGCATTTCCAATCACTCATACCCCAATCCCCCTAAATTCTTCTTAATCTCTGCTTCCAATTCCGCACTTTTCGCAAATTGCTCCTTCAAAAGAGCGGTCAGATTTTGCATTTTTTCTGCAAATGGCACGCCGTCGTCTTCTTGTTCTGCGGTGCCGACATAGCGTCCCGGTGTGAGGACGAAATCGTTGTCTTTAATCTCTTCTAAAGTCGCGGATTTGCAGAAAGCGGCTTGGTTTTCATAGCCGTCTGATTTTTGCCAAGTGTGGAGGGTGTCGGCAATTTTGGCGATGTCATCGGCGGTGAAATCACGCAAGACTCGGTCTTTCATATAGCCGATTTGGCGGGCATCGATAAACAACACTTCGCCTTTACGTTTTTTGTTGCGGTTTAAAAACCAAATACAGGCGGGGATTTGGGTGTTGGTGAAGAGCTGTCCGGGCAGTGCGACCATACATTCCATCAAGTCGGCATTGATGATGGCTTTGCGGATTTCGCCTTCGTTGTTGGTTTGGCTGCTCATAGAGCCGTTGGCAAGCAACAATGCCATTTTGCCGTTGGGCGAGAGGTGGTAAATCATGTGTTGCAGCCAAGCAAAGTTGGCGTTGCCTTTAGGTGGCGTGCCGTATGCCCAACGTGGATCATCGGCAAGGGATTCGCTCCACCAATCACTGATGTTGAATGGCGGGTTTGCCATGATGAAATCTATTTTTTTGTCGATGTGTTGTGGCTGGGTGAAACTGTCGGCGTTGTATTTGCCGAAGTCGTAATCAATGCCACGAATCGCCATATTCATGGCGGCAAGTTTCCAAGTGGTGGGGTTGAATTCTTGCCCGTAGATGGAAACGTTGTTGATGTTGCCTTGATGGGCGGTGATAAAGCGTTCGGTTTGCACGAAAAAGCCGCCGCTGCCCATGGCTGGGTCATACACGCGTCCTGAATAGGGCTCGAGCATTTCGACAATCAGGGAAACGATGGATTTTGGCGTGAAATATTGCCCACCGCGTTTGCCTTCTGCTTGGGCAAAGCGACCGAGGAAGTATTCGTAAACATGCCCGAGAATATCTTTTGCGCCTAAATGTACAGGCTCGCCGTTGTAAGTTGGACGGGTAAAGTGGGTATCGGAGAAGAGGATAATCAGTCCGCGCAGGGTGTCTTCATTTACGGCATAGCCGCTGATGCGTTGGAGTACGCCTTTGAGTTTTTCGTTGTCTTTTTCAATGGCATCGAAGGCATCGTCAATCAAACGTGCCACGCCTGCAAATTTTCCTCCCCAAGGCAATTCTGCCCCAGTGTTGAGAATAGAGACTTCTTGTAAGGCTTGCTAACGTGCAGAAGCTGGCACCCAAAATACGTTATCAGCGGTGTAATAATCACGGTTTTCTAGTTCTGCGGTTAAGGCTTCTTGATATTCTTCTTCAGTATCAAAAAAAGTGCGGTCAAGATAGAGGGGATTTTCAGGTGTGGAGAGTTCCGCCTGAATTTTTTCTTGTTGATGGGTAAAACTATCAGAAATGTATTTTAAGAAGATAAGACCAAGAACGATATGTTTATAGTTTGCGGCATCAAGTTGTTGGCGGAGTTTATCGGCAGATGCCCAAAGTTTTTCATCTAATTCATTTAAAAATGCTTGTTGTAATGTGTGATTTTCATCGACAATCTTGGTCGTCTCGTCTCGTCTCGCTTGCATAAATTATGCCCTCTGTAAAGTGATTTTTATCGGAAGTTTGAATATTCAAACAAATTATCAGGTGTCATTCTATCGAAAAACAGTATCGGGTTGAAAGGGATTTTTGCGTGCTAAATTCAATGATTTCCAGTAGAATGAGGTGCTTTTATAAATAAGGAATAACTATGGCAAGAGAATTTAAACGTAGCGATCGCGTCGCTCAAGAAATACAAAAAGAAATAGCAGTCATTTTACAACGCGAAGTGAAAGATCCCCGTATTGGGATGGTGACGGTTTCTGATGTGGAAGTATCAAGTGATTTATCTTACGCAAAAATCTTTGTGACTTTTTTATTTGATCACGATGAAACGGCAATTGAGCAAGGCATGAAAGGCTTAGAAAAAGCATCGCCTTATATTCGTTCATTACTAGGCAAAGCGATGCGTTTACGTATTGTGCCAGAGATTCGCTTTATTTACGATCAATCCTTAGTGGAAGGGATGCGTATGTCAAATCTTGTGACAAATGTTGTGCGTGAAGATGAGAAAAAACACGTTGAGGAAAGCAACTAATGTCTAGACCTCGTAAACGCTGGCGTGATGTTGATGGTGTGTTTTTGTTGGATAAACCACAAGGCATGTCATCAAATGACATTATGCAAAAGGTGAAGCGTTTATTTCAAGCGAATAAAGCAGGGCATACAGGTGCGCTCGATCCGTTGGCTACGGGAATGTTGCCAATTTGCTTGGGTGAAGCAACTAAGTTTTCACAATTTTTGCTTGATGCCGATAAGCGTTATCTTGTTACGGCAAAATTAGGCGAACGTACCGATACTTCCGATGCGGAAGGGCAAGTCGTGGAAACTCGTGAAGTTCATGTTGAAACTCCGCAAATTTTGACCGCACTTGAACAATTTCGTGGCGATATTTTGCAAGTGCCGACCATGTTTTCCGCACTAAAACATAACGGTAAACCGCTTTATGAATATGCGCGTCAAGGTATTACGGTTGAGCGTGAGGCACGTCCAATTACGATTTTTGAACTTAATTTTATTGAATATCACGCACCTTTTTTAACCTTAGAAGTACATTGTTCAAAAGGCACTTATATTCGCACCTTAGTCGATGATTTGGGTGAAGTGCTAGGTTGTGGCGCGCATGTGACAATGTTACGCCGCACAGCCGTAGCGGATTACCCCGTAGCAGAAATGATGCCAATCAATGAGTTACAACTGCTCGCTGAAAGTTTTCCATTAAGTGAATTGGATCGTCTATTACTTCCAACCGATACCGCAGTAAGTAAATTGCCCGCTTTGCATTTGGATGTAGAGCAGAGTAAAGCCATTGGTTTTGGTCAGCGAGTGAAATTTGCTAATGAACAGCAATTAAGCGGTCAAGTGCGGTTATTTTCAGCGGAGAATTTATTCTTAGGCGTGGCATTAATCGACGGGAATATTATTCGCCCACAACGATTAATTACACAATCCGCATAACTTCATTGCCTTTCCTGTAAAATTCTAGTAATCTCCTTGTAATTAATTTTTTACAATATATGTAAGATAAACATTACAGGTGAGTTTTATGGAAGCCCTTAAAGATTTACGTTCTGAAATTGATTCGCTTGATCGCGAACTTATCCAACTTTTTGCTAAACGTCTTGAGTTGGTTTCTCAAGTCGGTAAAGTTAAACACCAACATGGATTACCTATTTATGCGCCAGAACGTGAAATAGCAATGCTCCAAGCACGTCGTTTAGAAGCTGAAAAAGCAGGCATTTCAGCCGATTTGATTGAAGATGTTCTACGCCGTTTTATGCGTGAATCCTATGCCAATGAAAACCAATTTGGTTTTAAAACTATCAATTCTGATATTCACAAAATTGTTATTGTGGGTGGCTATGGTAAATTAGGTGGTTTATTTGCCCGTTATTTACGTGCATCTGGCTATCCAATTTCTATTTTAGATCGCGAAGATTGGGCGGTGGCTGAAAGTATTTTAGCGAATGCTGATGTCGTGATCGTTTCCGTCCCCATCAATATTACTTTGGAAACGATTGAGCGACTAAAACCTTATTTAACAGAAAATATGTTGCTTGCAGATTTAACTTCTGTTAAGCGTGAACCGCTAGCGAAAATGCTTGAAGTTCATTCTGGTGCAGTTTTAGGTTTACATCCAATGTTTGGTGCAGATATTGCAAGTATGGCAAAACAAGTGGTTGTACGTTGTGATGGACGTTTTCCTGAACGTTATGAATGGTTACTTGAGCAAATTCAAATTTGGGGCGCAAAAATTTATCAAACCAATGCCACAGAACACGATCACAATATGACTTATATACAAGCCTTGCGCCATTTTTCGACTTTTGCGAATGGTTTACACCTTTCCAAACAGCCCGTTAATCTTGCTAATTTATTGGCGCTTTCTTCTCCTATTTATCGCTTAGAACTTGCGATGATCGGTCGCTTATTTGCGCAAGATGCAGAGCTTTACGCAGATATTATTATGGATAAGCCAGAAAATTTAGCGGTAATTGAAACGCTAAAACAAACTTACGACGAAGCCTTAACTTTCTTTGAAAAGAATGATCGTCAAGGTTTTATTGATGCTTTCCACAAGGTGCGTGACTGGTTTGGCGATTATTCCGAACAATTCTTAAAAGAAAGCCGTCAGCTATTGCAACAGGCAAATGATTTGAAACAAGGGTAGAGAAAAGTGCGGTGAAATTTCACCGCCGTTTTTTACTGTCTCGCTAATCTTAAATTTTCAGGTAAATTCTCAAAATTAGAGCGGAATGGATTAATGTCTAATCCGCCACGACGGGTATAGCGTGCGTAAACGGTGAGTTTTTCTGGTTTTGCGTAGTGCATTAAATCGCAAAAAATACGTTCGACACATTGTTCGTGGAATTCATTATGCTGACGGAACGATACAACGTAACGCAATAATTTTTCCTGATTGATTTTTTTACCAACATAATGAATATGCAAGGTTCCCCAGTCTGGCTGATTGGTAATGAGGCAGTTAGATTTCAATAAATGGCTGACTAATTTTTCTTCGACAATTTCATCCGATACGCAATCTTTCAGCCAATTAGCGTTAAATTCGTAGCTAGTAATTTCAATATCTTGTTCATCAATGCAATCGCCTTGTAAATGCTCAATTTTTTGAGCATCATAAACTGCCACTGGATTTAACCGCACTTTTACATCGCCTTGCGCACATTCGATTAAATCGCGTTGCATAGTTTGTTGAACGGCATTGAAGTCGGTAAATTTGCTTTGGTTAAAGCTATTTAAATAAAGTTTAAAACTTTTTGATTCAATCAAATTTTGGCTTTGATAATCCAGATAAATGTCTGCGATAGCCACTTGCGGTAAGCCTTTTTCGTTGAGCCACGAGATTTCATAAGCCGTCCAAATATCGGCGCCGATAGTAAATGGTTGGTTTTGAGTAATGCCCAATCCATCGCGATTTAACGCACGTGGCACAGGCTGTAATAAAGTGCGGTCATATTGAGAGGCGTATTCCGTTTTTTGACCTAGTTTTAAGGATTTTAAGCTGTTGTCTTGGTAATTCATTTATTTTTCCTTTATATGTTAAACAATAATTTGCCTTCCCTTGCTTGCGGGGGGAAGGTGGCGCGAAGCGTCGGAAGGGGGCTAAGACTTTATCATTCCAACAGAGAGTCGAGGCATGGACTTAAATTACAAAAAATTCCACGATAGATTCGAAACTAATCGACAGGTATCGCATTTAAAATGAAAGGTATCAAAAATCGCATCTTTTAACGCCCAATTTGCACCACAAGAAGGGCAGCAACGGGATTTTTCAGATTCTAAAGATTGCCCACCTACACGATATAAATAATAGTAAGTCGGTATGCCAGTTTCTTTTGCTATTTCTTGAGCTAAATATCGTCCGTGTTTTGAAAGCGTGCTTTGATGATCGGAAATTTCTGCCAAAGATTGTTGTTCTAATACCGCACCATTCATTTGTAGTTGATCGCAGGCTTGCCAATTTTCTTGCCATTTAATCAGATCTTGGCTTAAGTGCGGTTGATTTTTCAACTGTTTATACAACGGAATTGGTGCGAAATTTTCTCCGCTGTGAATTGGCGAGCAACTTTGTAAATGGGTTGTGTAAAGCACTTGCCAAGTTGGCGATGTATTTTCAGCCGTTTGATCTGAATTGAAATCATCGCCCACAAGTTGAAAACCATCAAAAATTACACCGCACTTTTCGGCTTCTTGTAATGCGCGATTCACTTCTGCGTTATTATTTTGCGGGAAAAGACTATCTTGCTCAGGGCAAATGACACGCATAGCAAAGCCTTGTGCGCCATCTTCTTCCGCTAAATATAAAGGAATTTCACGTCCGATAATTTGCCCGTTATACCGCCATTGATCGATCACTGCATTGAGTAAACGACTTTGTGATTCAATATTATTTTCGAGTGCAGTCAGGCGAAAATAGGTTTCGATTAAATACATAAATTTTTTAATTGCTGTCCGATTTGGTTTAAGCCGTTTAAACGCATTTCACTTAAACGTTGTGAAATGCCGAGTTCGCTAAAAAATACAGTAATATCAAATGTATTCAATTCATCCGCTGTTTTACCATTGATTTGATTGAATAAAATCCAAAGTAAGCCATTCATAATTCTGGCTTCGCTAAATCCGCTGAATTGAAAAGTGCGGTCATGTTTAGGCATAATTTGAAACCACATTTGTGCTTCGCAGCCAGTAATAGGTTGCATTTGAGCGAGTTCATTATCGCTTGGGCGAGGTAAATTTTTGCCAGCTTGAATAATCAGGCGATAGCGATCTTCCCAATTTTTAGCTTGTTTTAATTGTTCTATCATTGTAATAAATCCAGTGCTTTATCTAAGGCGGTGAAGAATGCCTCTACATCTTCCTGCGTATTATAAGGCGCAAAAGAAAGACGCAATGTGGTGCGTTCGCCTAAGCGTGCTAAATAAGGCTGGGCACAATGTTCGCCCACTCGGAGCGCAATATTTTGTTCGCTCAAAAGTGTAGAAAGATCGGAACAGTCAATGCCGTCAAATATAAAGCAAACAACGGTGCTTGGTTGAGGGGAATCGAATAATCGGCAATTCTCGTAAGATTTTAACCGCACTTTGACGGATTCAGCCAAGGATATAGCGTGCTGTTCTGCTGCGGTAAAATCCCATTTTTGTAGCCAATTCAGTATGGCATTAAAGCCAATAACCCCAGCAATATTGGGTGTGCCAGCTTCTAAACGATAAGGCAATTCGGCAAAAGTAATACGCTCATTTGATACCCGATCAACCATTTTTCCACCGAAAAAGAGCGGTTGAAGTTGAGAAAGTGCGGTCAATTTTCCTGTTAAAACGCCAAGTCCATTTGGGCCATAAATTTTATGGGCAGAAAATGCGAGGAAATCTGCATCTAAATCTTGTAAATCGATTTTAATATGACTAATCGCTTGTGCAGCATCTACTAAAACCAACGCATGACTATGTTTTCTAATAAGTTGAATCAGGCGTTTAATCGGCTGTTCAGTGCCTGTGACATTTGAAACAAAATTCAGCGCAACGAGTTTTGTTTTTTCAGAAAGGGTAGAAATAAGCGCATTTTCATCAATTAGCCAATTATCTAAAATCGGTAAAACTCGAATTTTTGCACCGCACTTTTTCGCCGTTTCATGCCAAGTGACAAAATTAGCATGATGATCTGCTTGGCTAATCAGAATTTCATCTTCGGCGTTTAATTGCGGCATCAATCCATTTGCCACTAAGTTAATCGCGTGAGTTGTACCCGAAGTCCAAATAACAGTGCGTTTATCTTCTGCATTAACCCATTCTTTAACTTGTGTGCGAGCCTGTTCATATTGCGCAGTTTGGGCAGCATCATATTGGCTGCGATGCACCGAACCTGCAGAAGTATAAAATTCGGCAGTGCGATTAATTAACACTTGAGGTTTCAACGCGGTGGCGGCGTTATCTAAATAAATAACCGCATCTTCACGTTGGAAATAGGGAAATGCTTGACGGAACGTTTGATAATCAAAAGCCATATTAATTTTTCTCTTGTCTGCGCCATTGACTTGGTTCAATCGGATTATTGTCTGCCCAAAGACCAATTCCTTTGGCTTGTGCATTTTCTTGTGCTTGAAGATAAATCGGATCATGGGAATATTGCTTATAAGCCCAAGCCATACCCTGTTTAACCATTTCTAAATTAATATTTTGTTTTTGATAATAAACCACCGCTAAGGTGCGTTGATAGCGATCTTTTCCTTTTCGCGCAAGGCGTACATTTTTTTGATAAACCAGATCAGACAAGGTTTTTTTCGATTTTTGCCCAAAGGCTTGAGATTTTTCTGGCGCATCAATTTCGGCTAAACGAACTTTAATGGATTTATTGCCTTTAGTGAGGAAAGTGAGCGTATCGCCATCACTAATTTTAACCACTCGACACGTATTTTTTTCGCGAGAACAAGCAGAAAGTACGGTAAAAATAAGTAATAAACTCGTCAATAGTATTTTTCGATTTATCATTTTGCAAAGTTTTTGATCTAAGTCTGGTTATTTTACCGAAAAAATGGCTCAAGTTAGCAAAAAAAAGCGTAAAATAATTTTGAAATATTATGAAAATAGTTGAAAAGGTTGTATATGATTCAAAAATTATTTTTATTAGTTCGTTCGTTGGTCATTTTATCTATTATGTTATATCTCGGAAATCTTATTGCTTATTACATTCCATCAGGTGTTCCTGGAAGTATTTGGGGATTGTTATTGCTCTTTTTAGGTTTAACAACACGAGTGATTCATTTAAATTGGATTTATTTAGGTGCAAGTTTGCTAATTCGTTTTATGGCGGTGCTTTTTGTACCAGTGAGCGTGGGAATTATCAAATATTCTGATTTATTGATAGAGCAAATTAATATTTTGCTTGTTCCTAATATTGTGAGTACTTGTGTCACTTTACTTGTTATAGGATTTTTAGGTCATTATTTGTATCAGATGCAATCTTTTACACATAAACGCAAAAAAGTAATAAAACGTAGAGAAAATCAGGTAAAACAAGCGAATTAGTATGTTAGGAAAGTTTATATGCAGCAGTACATTATTTATCTTTATACATTTTTAACAATTTTTGGGTTTTGGCTCGCACTACAAATTAGCAAACGTTGGAAGTCAATGATTTTTAATACTTTTGTTTTAACAGTATTAATTTTGGCGGCGATTTTAGTGATAGGAAAGATTCCTTATGATGATTATATGGCAGGAAATACGCCTATTAATAATTTACTTGGCTTGAGTATCGTTGCTCTAGCATTGCCTCTTTATGAACAACTTCGCCAAATTGCCAGACAATGGAAAATTATTCTTTCAACGGTGGTTATAGCCTCTTTTTTGGCGATGTTAAGTGGCGGGCTTTTAGCATTTCTTTTAGGCGCAACGCCCGAAATGGTCGCTACGGTTTTACCTAAATCCATCACAATGCCTATTGCGATGGAAGTTTCTCGTCATTTAGGCGGCATTCCTGCCGTAACTGCAGTTGGTGTTGTGGTTGCAGGTTTGCAAGGATCGATATTTGGTTATCTTGTATTAAAAAAATTGGGTGTTAAACATCAAGAAGCTATTGGGCTTTCTGTTGGTTCGGTTTCTCACGTGCTCGGTACAGTAAGTTGTATGGAAACGAATCCAACAGCGGGAAGTTACAGTTCTATTTCTCTTGTGCTTTGTGGGATTATTAGTTCTATTCTCGCGCCATTTGTATTTAAGCTGATTTATTTCTTTGTTTAAATATCAATAAAAATTCAACCGCACTTTATTCATTCTAGATTTTGTTTGTTCTAGATAAAGTGCGGTTGTTTTTTGCGCTAAATGATTAGATAATGCAGAAAAACGAAATAAAACAAAGCGATATGAAACCACTTATCATTGATTCTTCTTGGACAGAACGTTTTCTTCCTGATCCTCCACGCGAAAAAGATAATCGTCCACCATTTCGTCGTGATCGTGGGCGAATTTTACATTCTGCCGCCTTTCGTTGCTTGCAAGCGAAAACCCAAATTCACGCAATTGGCGAAAATGATTTTTATCGCACTCGCTTAACCCATTCTTTGGAAGTGGCTCAGATTGGCAGTAGTCTTGTTGCACAACTTAAATTTTTAGAAACCTTTGAAAGCCTTTCGCAAACATTAAATATTGATAAAAATGAGTTGCAAAAACAATTAAAACCTTTATTGCCGAGTAACGATCTTATTGAGAGTTTGTGTTTTGCACATGATATAGGGCATCCACCTTTTGGGCATGGTGGCGAAACGGCATTAAATTATATGATGGCAGAGCAGGGCGGTTTTGAAGGCAATGCGCAAACCTTTAGAATTTTAACAAAACTTGAGCCTTACACTGAAAATGCAGGGATGAATCTAACACGTAGAACACTATTGGGTGTCGTGAAATATCCCGCATTGTTAGATGTGGCTTCGCCTCAATATGCAGAACTTAATTTTTCTCGCAATATTGATCCTCGTTTTGTGCGTATTCACGATTGGATTCCAGGAAAAGGCATTTTCCGTGATGATTTAAAAATGTTTAATTGGTTGCTGGAAAATCTTTCTGAAAATAACCGCACTTTATTCTGTCAATTTAAAAAAGTGCGGGAAAATCCAGCTGAATCTTTACATACTCGGTTTAAATCACTGGATTGCAGCATTATGGAATTGGCGGATGATATTGCCTATGGCGTGCATGATTTAGAAGATGCCATTGTGACTGGCGTGGTCAATCCTCATCAATGGCAAGCGGCACATTCCGCATTAAAACAAATTCCATCAGCTTGGTTGCATGAAAATATTGATTCAATTAGCCAACGACTTTTCTCTGATAAACATTTTGAACGAAAACAAGCCATTGGTGCATTGGTGAACTTTTTTATTACTAATGTGCGGTGGAAATTAACGGCAAATTTTGATGAACCTTTGTTACGTTATAACGCAGAGTTGTCACCTGAAGTGATTGCTGCACTTGGTGTATTTAAAAAATTTGTTTGGGATTATGTTATTCGCAATGTGGATACTCAACGAATCGAATATAAAGGGCAGAGAATGCTGACAGAAATGTTCCAAATTTTTGAATCTGATCCAGAGCGTTTATTACCTCGAAATACTGCAAATCGTTGGCGTAATGCATCAGAAGAAGGTAAGAAACGAATTATTTGTGATTATATTGCAGGCATGTCGGATGCACACGCATTGCGGGTATATCAACAACTTTGATTTAAGAGAGAATCCCATCGAATTGATGGGATTTTTTATGTAAACCGTATAGAATAGTGCGGTTAATTTTCACTGAATTTTTATGGGGCAGTTGTGGCATTAATTAGTTTAACCAATGGATATCTTTCCTTTAGCGATGTGCCTTTGTTAGATCACGCAGAACTACATATTGAACCGAATGAACGTGTTTGTTTAGTTGGGCGTAACGGCGCAGGTAAATCAACTTTATTGAAAATCATCGCAGGCGATGTGCTTATGGATGATGGCAAAATCCAATACGAAAAAGATCTTGTGGTTTCTCGTTTAGAACAAGACCCACCGCGTAATGCACAAGGCAATATTTTTGATTATGTCGCGGAAGGCGTAGGGCATTTAACGGATTTATTGAAAGAATATCATCAGATTTCTGTTCAATTGGAAGAAAATTACAGTGATCAAATTTTAAGTCAATTAGAGCAAGTTCAGGCTAAATTAGAACACGCCGATGGCTGGCGATTTGAAAATAAAATCAATGAAGTGTTGTTAAAACTAGGCTTGAATCCAAACACAAAATTATCCGCACTTTCGGGCGGTTGGTTACGCAAAGCGGCACTCGCACGTGCATTGGTGTGCGATCCTGATGTGTTATTACTTGATGAACCAACCAACCACTTGGATGTGGAAGCCATTGAATGGCTGGAAAATTTCTTACTGGATTTCCAAGGTAGCCTTGTATTTATTTCCCATGACCGTTCTTTTATTCGCAAAATGGCAACACGCATTGTGGATTTAGATCGCGGTCAATTGCAGTCTTATCTAGGCAATTACGATTTATATTTAACCACGAAAGAAGAAAATCTACGCGTTGAAGCCTTGCAAAATGAATTATTTGATAAACGTCTTGCACAGGAAGAAGTATGGATTCGCCAAGGTATCAAGGCTCGCCGCACAAGAAATGAAGGGCGAGTGCGAGCATTAAAAGCGATGCGTGAGGAACGCCGCCAACGCCGTGAGGTAATGGGAACAGCCAAATTACAATTAGATACCTCAAGCCGTTCAGGCAAAATTGTCTTTGAAATGGAAGATGTGAGCTATGAAATCGCAGGAAAAACCTTGTTAAAAGATTTTTCAACAACGATTTTACGTGGAGACAAAATTGCGCTTGTTGGGCCAAATGGCTGTGGGAAAACCACGTTCATTAAATTATTGCTGGGAGAAATTCAGCCAACATCAGGAAAAATCCATTGTGGTACCAAATTAGAGATTGCTTATTTTGACCAATACCGTGCTGATTTAGATCCTGAAAAAACTGTAATGGATAATGTGGCAGATGGTAAACAAGATATTGAAGTTAATGGTGTAAAACGCCACGTGCTAGGGTATTTGCAAGATTTCTTGTTCCCACCAAAACGTGCAATGACCCCAGTTAAAGCCTTATCGGGGGGAGAACGAAATCGTTTATTACTCGCAAAATTATTACTCAAACCAAATAATTTATTGATTCTTGACGAACCAACCAATGACCTTGATGTAGAAACATTGGAGCTTTTAGAAGAAATTTTGACTGATTATCAAGGCACATTGTTAATTGTGAGCCACGACCGTCAATTTATCGATAATACTGCGACAGAATGTTATTTATTCGAAGGTGAAGGGCATTTGAATAAGTATGTGGGTGGATTCTTTGATGCGAAACAGCAACAAGCCAATTTCTGGGCAAGCAAAGCAGTGGAAGAGCAGGCTAAAGCGAAGAAATCTGAACCGCTAAAAGAAGAAAGTGCGGTGAAAAATGACCGCACTTCTAAGCCGAAATCCGTGAAACTTTCTTATAAAGACCAACGAGAGCTAGAACAGCTTCCACAACTATTGGAAGAGTTGGAAATTAAAATCACCGCACTTCAAGCTGAAATAGCCGATCCAGCATTTTTCCAACAGGCTCACGATATTACCGACGCTAAATTAAAAGCATTGGCGGATACTGAAGCCGAATTAGAAACAGCATTTTTACGCTGGGAAGAATTAGAAGAAAAGAAAAATTTGGCTGAAGGTAAAGCTTAAAAAATAACGCCCGAAAGGGCGTTTTTTTTATGTATTTTCAAGATGATCTTTTTTCAAAATATTTTCTTCATCAAGTATTGATAAACGAGCGATAGCGTTTCGATAGGAAATTTCAAGGGTTTCTCTACTGGTTGCCATTACACCTTGATCCACTAAAAATCCATCATTTACGTCATATACCCAGCCGTGCAATGAGAGTTTTTGTCCGCGTTCCCAAGCACTTTTGACAATTGATGTGCGCCCTAGATTGTAAACCTGTTCCGCTACGTTAATTTTAGTTAGCATATCGGCACGTTTTTCTGGGGAAAGTTTACCGAGAAGATGACCGTGTTTAAACCAAATATCACGAATATGAAGAAGCCAGTTGTTGATAAGCCCTAAATCTTTATCTGCCATAGCGGCATGAATCCCCCCGCAGTTAGTGTGGCCACAGATAATAATATGTTCAATTTTAAGCACATCGACGGCATATTGCACAACAGAAAGGCAATTAAAATCTGTGTGAATTACTTGGTTAGCAACATTACGGTGAACAAAAAGCTCGCCCGGTTCAAGATTTGTCAATTTTTCAGCAGGCACACGGCTATCAGAGCAACCAATCCAAAGGTAATGTGGCGTTTGATGATCCGCAAGCTCTTTGAAGTAAGTCGAATTTTCTTCTTTCATTCTTTGCGCCCAACTGTAATTGTTGGCAAAGAGTTGTTTAATTTTATCCATTTTACTTTCCTTAAAATTCTGAAAAAATTGACCGCACTTTGGCGTAAGTGCGGTCAATATTAACGTTAAATTTAATTAGAAATTCGCATTTCTTGGCGCACGTGGGAATGGAATTACATCACGAATATTTTGCACGCCAGTTACATAGACAATTAAGCGTTCAAAACCAAGACCAAAACCAGAATGTGGAACGCTGCCGTATTTACGAAGATCTCGATACCACCAATAATCATCTGGATTTAATCCCATTTCTTCCATACGTTTATCAAGCACCTCTAAACGTTCTTCACGTTGTGAACCACCGATGATTTCACCAATCCCCGGTGCTAACACGTCCATTGCTGCCACCGTTTTTCCATCGTCATTTAAACGCATATAGAATGCTTTAATGTCTTTTGGATAGTTTTTCACCACAACCGGTGATTTGAAATATTCTTCCGCCAAGAAACGTTCGTGTTCAGAAGAAAGATCGATACCCCAAGAAACAGGGAATTCAAATTTCTTACCAGATTTTAATAACACATCAATGGCATCAGTATAGTCAATTTGTGCAAAATCTGAGTTTACAAAGTTTTCTAGACGCGTAATAACATCTTTATCTACATGTTTTTCAAAGAATTGTAAGTCGTCTTTACGCTCTGCTAACACTGCACGGAATACGTATTTCAACATATCTTCTGCAAGTTTTGCGTTATCTGCTAAGGTTGCAAATGCTACTTCGGGTTCAACCATCCAGAATTCAGCTAAGTGACGGGTGGTATTCGAGTTTTCTGCACGGAATGTTGGGCCAAAAGTATAAATTTTGCTTAATGCACAAGCATAGGTTTCGCCGTTTAACTGACCTGAAACTGTTAAAAATGATTCTTTACCGAAGAAATCTTGGCTGAAATCAACTTTTCCATTTTCACTACGTGGAAGATTTTCTAAATCAAGCGTTGAAACACGGAACATTTCACCCGCACCTTCAGTATCTGATGCAGTAATTAATGGAGTTGCCACCCAGTAAAAACCTTGTTCGTGGAAGAAACGGTGAATTGCTTGAGATAAGCAATGGCGAACACGTGCGACAGCACCAATAATATTGGTACGAGGACGCAAGTGAGCTACTTCGCGTAAATATTCAATAGAATGGCGTTTTGCTGCCATTGGGTAAGTATCTGGATCTTCAACAAACCCGGTCACTTCCACTTTTTCTGCTTGTAATTCAACCGCTTGTCCTTCTGCAGGAGATTCAACGATTTTACCGGTTACAATCACAGAACAGCCTGTTGTTAAACGTAAAATTTCGTTTTCGTAATTTTCAATATCGTTATTAATAATCGCTTGAATTGGATCAAAGCAAGAACCGTCATAAACTGCTAAGAAAGATAAGCCTGCTTTAGAATCGCGGCGGGTACGCACCCAACCACGTACAGTGACGGTTTCGCCAATCGCCACTTTTCCTCGTAATACATCAACAATCGATGCCACTTTAGACATATTAAACCTCTGTAACTAAATGTAATTCACACAAAATGGCTGATAGTTTACCTTAATAAAGGAAATTTTCCATAAAAATATAGTATTGGTGCGGTCTATGAACAATAAAATAGCCTTAAAAATGTTCCTCAAATAAAATAGGGTAAAGCCTTATTAATATTGAATATATGCGATTTTGTGCTAAAATCCCGAGCCAAAATCATTATGGCTAATAATAGGAAAAAATATGAAAGTTTTAGAAGGCTCAGTCGCAGCACCTAATGCAAAAGTTGCAGTAGCAATTGCTCGTTTTAACAGTTTTATTAATGAAAGTTTATTAGAAGGCGCAATTGATGCATTAAAACGTATCGGTCAAGTGAAAGATGAAAATATCACTATCGTGCGTGCTCCTGGTGCCTATGAATTGCCATTAGTTGCTCGTCGTTTAGCCGAAAGTAAAAAATTTGATGCGATTGTGGCATTAGGTACAGTTATCCGTGGTGGTACAGCACACTTTGAATATGTAGCAGGGGAAGCAAGTAGCGGTTTAGGAAAAGTTGCAATGGATGCTGAAATCCCTGTCGCTTTTGGCGTATTAACCACAGAAAATATTGAGCAAGCAATTGAACGTGCTGGCACTAAAGCAGGTAATAAAGGTGCAGAAGCAGCCTTAACAGCACTTGAAATGGTTAATCTTATTCAACAAATTGATGCGGCATAAACCATGACAGAACAAAAACAAGTGAAAAAGCCTTCTGCTCGTCGTCGTGCGCGTGAATGTACTGTTCAAGCCTTGTATTCTTGGGCAGTATCCGGCAATACTGTAGAACAAGTGGAATTAACCTTTGTGTTAGATCAAGATATGGATGGGGTAGATAAACCTTACTTCCGTAAATTATTTCGTCAAACAGTAGAAAATATTGAAACCGTTGATTTTTCAATTTCGCCTTATACTGACCGCGCTTTTGATGAGCTTGATCCTATTGAAACGGCAATTTTGCGTTTAGCCGTTTATGAATTGCGCTTCGAGTTAGATGTGCCATATAAAGTGGTTATCAATGAAGCGATTGAAGTGGCAAAAGTCTTCGGTGCAGATGAAAGCCATAAATATATCAATGGCGTACTTGATAAAATCGCACCCGCATTAGGGCGTAAATAATCCTTTTAAACTGAAAATGGCGCGCGTTTTAACGCGTGCTTTTTCTTTTATAAGATAGGCGAAAGATGGCAATGGGCGAATTTGATTTAATTAAAGAATATTTTCAGCAACAAATATTAGTTGATGATTTTGTACAATTGTCTATTGGCGATGATTGTGCGCTGGTTTCTATTCCTGAGAATTATCAGCTTGCCATTACGACGGATACAATGGTGGAAAATACGCATTTTTTACCAAGCATTTCTCCTGAAGATTTAGCTTACAAAGCCGTTGCAACAAATTTAAGCGATCTTGCTGCAATGGGGGCTTTGCCAAAATGGGTTTCTCTGGCATTAACTTTGTCAAATGTAGATGAAAATTGGCTTTCAACATTTAGCCAAAGTTTATTGCATACATTAAAACAATACAACGTCACATTAATTGGTGGCGATACTACAAAAGGTAACTTATCTATTACCATTACAGCACAAGGTCTTGTTGAAAAAGGGAAGGCGATTTGTCGGCATAAAGCACAAATCGGCGATTTAATTTATGTTTCAGGTACTTTAGGCGATAGTGCGGCAGGTTTAAGACAAATTTTATCGGGCAAAAGTGCGGTTAATTCTGATGATGTTTTTTTGCAACAACGACATCTTAGACCCAAACCTAGAATTGAACTTGGACGGGTGTTAATTGATATTGCCCATGCAGCCATTGATCTTTCCGATGGGTTAATCTCTGATTTAGGGCATATTCTTGAACGAAGCCAATGTAGTGCCGAAGTTGAACTTTCTGCATTACCTCTTTCATCATCGATTTTGAATAAATATGATCGCGTTCAAGCGGAACAATTTGCCTTAAGTGGTGGCGAAGATTATGAACTCTGTTTTACTATACCGCCCAAATCTAAAGATGAATTAGAATTACGCTTGAAAAAACTGAACGTGCCTTGTACTTGCATTGGTAAAATCACTGAAAAGTGCGGTAACTTTTCTCCCCGTTTTTTACGGGATGGAAAACCTGTGAATATAACTTTTTCAAGCGGTTTCGATCATTTTAAGGAATCAAAATGACAGAAAATAATCCTCTTAAAAAAATCTCTCTTTTAAATCCTATTCATTTACTTGCCGTTGGTTTTGGCTCGGGTTTAATTTATCCAGCACCCGGCACTTGGGGGAGCTTAGCTGGAACAATTTTAGGTGTGATTTTACTTTCCTTATTAGGCGTAAAAATCTTTTTAATTTTCACCGCACTTTGTTTTTTACTCGGTTGCTACCTTTGCCAAAAAACTACTGCAGATATGGGCGTGCACGATCATGGTTCTATCGTCTGGGATGAATTTGTCGGTGTATTTATTTTATTAGCGGCGATCCCGTCATTATCTTGGCAATGGATTTTGGCTGCTTTTGCGTTATTTCGCTTTTTTGATATTTTAAAACCGTTCCCAATTCGTTATTTGGACGAAAAACTCGAAAGTGGTTTTGGCATTATGGTCGATGATGTATTAGCAGCAATTTATGCGGTGATTGTTGTATTTGCTATTCAGTATTGGATGTTGTGATGCTAAATTTAATCATTGTGCATTTATTTGGATTAATGACGCCAGGGCCTGATTTCTTCTATGTAAGTCGGATGGCGGCAAGTAACTCTCGTCGTAATACAGTTTGTGGCATTTTAGGCATAACGCTTGGTATCGCTTTTTGGGGAATGCTTTCTATGTTGGGATTAGCGGTGTTGTTCGTTACCATTCCAGCATTACATGGAGTGATTATGTTGCTAGGCGGTAGTTACTTAGCATATCTCGGTTTTTTTATGGCTCGCAGTAAAAAATACGCTCAATTTGAACCGCACTCTGATACTGAATTTAATCAACAAACCACAATCAAAAAAGAAATTTTGAAAGGGCTTTTAGTGAATTTATCCAATGCAAAAGTCGTGGTGTATTTTAGTAGCGTGATGTCGCTTGTCTTAGTAAATATCACTGAAATGTGGCAAATTATCTTGGCTTTTATGGTGATTGTGGTAGAAACATTTTGTTATTTTTATGTGATTTCATTGGTTTTTTCACGTAATATTGCCAAGCGTTTATACAGTCAATACAGCCGTTATATTGATAATATGGCAGGTATTGTATTTTTATTTTTTGGTTGTGCGCTTGTTTATAACGGCATCAACGAAATAATTCATTAATAGAAAAGGAAGTAACATGACATTAAAAATTGCAATCGCTGGTGCTGGCGGAAGAATGGGGCGCCAATTAATTCAAGCGGTTCATTCTGCGGAAGGCGTAGAACTAGGTGCAGCTTTTGAACGCAAAGGATCATCTTTAGTTGGGACGGATGCGGGAGAATTGGCGGGAATTGGTCATCTTGGCGTTGCAGTTTCAGACGATCTTGAAAGCCAAAAAGATAAATTCGATTTATTAATCGATTTTACCCGACCAGAAGGCACCCTTGAACATATTGCATTTTGCGTAGCGAATAATAAAAAAATGGTGATCGGTACAACAGGTTTTGATGAAAATGGTAAAACGGCGATTAAAGCAGCTTCAGATAAAATTGCTATTGTGTTTGCATCAAATTTCAGTGTTGGCGTGAATTTAGTCTTCAAGCTTTTAGAAAAAGCAGCAAAAGTGATGGGGGATTATTGCGATATTGAAGTGATCGAAGCTCATCACCGTCATAAAGTTGATGCGCCATCTGGCACCGCACTTTCTATGGGCGAACATATCGCAAAAACCTTAGGTCGCGATTTAAAAACTCACGGAGTCTTCTGCCGTGAAGGAATCACAGGCGAACGTAAACGCGATGAAATTGGTTTTTCAACTATTCGTGCTTCGGATGTGGTGGGGGAACACACGGTTTGGTTTGCAGATATTGGCGAACGTGTAGAAATTTCCCATAAAGCATCAAGTCGAATGACTTTCGCTAATGGTGCAGTGCGTGCTGGTAAATGGTTAGAAAATAAGGCGAATGGCTTATTTGATATGACCGATGTATTAGATTTAAATAATTTATAAATCAATTTCAAGGTCACTTTCTACGTGACAGCAACATAATAAAATCTCATCAGGTTGAATAAAGGCAAGAGGCATTTCTTTATAAGACACCTTGCCTTTTTTGATTTTAACGCGACAAGAACCACAATAGCCACTACGGCATTGATATTCGTGATGAATATTATTTTTCTCGAGATGATCAAGTAAACTTGTTTCATTATTGAATTCTAATGTGGTGTTATGGCGGATAAGGTGGATTTTCATAATAACGATATGTTGTAATTTGTCGTGCCATTATATAAGGAAAAGATGAAATTATTGATAAAAACTTCACTTAGTCAGTGGATTTGCTTGAATTTTGCCAAAATTCCTATTTTTAAAATGCTAGGTTTTATAACCGCACTTTTTATTACGGCTTGTAGTTCTATTAGCAAAGAACCAGTGAAGACGGTGGATATTTATATTAAACCTTATTATTCTGCTGAAAATGGAAAAGCAGAAAATGTATTTGTACATAAAGAAATTGATCCTATGTTACGTGAAAATACGCTAAAAGGTTATAAAAGTGCGGTAAAATTTGTAGAAGAAAATCCAGCTCGCATTTCACCAATGACAATGTTTACCTTAGCTGCTCGGGCTTACGATTTTGGCTTAAGAGATGAAGCGGTTACTTGGTTTTATCGTGGACAAAATCGTTTGATCACCGCACTTTACGTGTTGGAATTACCAAAACAAACGGTGCAGGATAATACAGGGTTCAGCCATGTTGTAGGGCAGTTTGTTAATGCTTATGCGTTTTGTGATTTTGATAAACAAAGTCGTGCTGCCGAAAATGCGGTGAAATGGACAATTGCGCATCCTTATGAAGTCATTTTCTTACCAGCATTACCCGCAAAATTTGCAGATCGTCAAAAAGCGTTAAAAGAAGCAGAAGAAAAATTAGTTCAACGTTTACAGGAACAAGCCCGTTTTTTTGCTAATCCAAAAAATAAAGAAAAATGGCAAAAAGAGCGGTCAGAAAATTTTGTGAATGAACGATTTTGTTGGTAACAAGAAAAAATGGAATAGCGAATACGTTATTCCATTTTTATTTTTGATAAACCAATGATTTTTCGCATTATTCTTTTACTTTTTAAGGACTTGGTATTATCATTACTCGGTTTTTTATTTATAGAGAAAAGAGAAGCAGGGGAAACTATGCAACATCTGAACGAGCTTATTGAGAAAGCGAAATTAGCGATTGAATCCATTCAGGATAAAAGTTTAACGGCTTTGGATGAAATCCGTGTCGAATATTTTGGTAAGAAAGGGTATTTTACGCAATTAATGAAAGAATTGCGTAACGTGTCAGCTGAAGAACGTCCTGCGATGGGTGCAAAAATTAACGAAGCAAAACAAGCTGCGTTAGAATTTTTAAATGCTAAAAAAGCAGAGTGGGAACAGGCTGAACTTAACGCAAAATTAGAAAAAGAACGTGTAGATGTCAGTTTACCTGGTCGCAAAGTTGAAACCGGTGGCTTACACCCAGTTACCATGACGATTAATCGTGTAACAAAATTTTTCTCAGAACTTGGCTTTTCAGTTGAAAATGGCCCTGAAATTGAAAGTGATTATTACAACTTTGATGCGTTAAATATTCCTAAACATCACCCAGCACGTGCCGATCACGATACTTTCTGGTTTAATCCAGAATTATTACTCCGCACTCAAACTTCTGGCGTGCAAATTCGTACTATGGAAAAAATGCAGCCACCAATTCGCATTATGGCTCCAGGACGTGTATATCGTAATGACTACGATCAAACGCATACGCCAATGTTCCATCAAATTGAACTACTTTATGTGGATAAAAAAGCAAATTTCACCGAATTAAAAGGCTTATTACACGATTTCTTACGCGCTTTCTTTGAAGAAGATTTACAAGTACGTTTCCGTCCATCTTATTTCCCATTCACAGAGCCTTCAGCGGAAGTGGATGTGATGGGGAAAAACGGTAAATGGTTAGAAGTGTTGGGCTGCGGTATGGTGCATCCAAATGTGTTGCGTAATGTTGGTATTGATCCGAATGAATATTCTGGTTTTGCCGTGGGAATGGGCGTTGAGCGTTTAACAATGTTACGTTATAACGTAACAGATTTACGTTCGTTCTTTGAAAACGACTTACGTTTCTTAAAACAATTTAAGTAATTTCTCGGATTTGAATTAAAAGGATAACAACAAATGAAATTTAGTGAACAGTGGGTAAGAGAATGGGTGAACCCTGCGGTGTCCACCGAGCAATTATGCGAGCAAATTACCATGCTTGGCTTAGAAGTAGATGGCATGGAAGCCGTTGCGGGTACATTTAATGGTGTCGTTGTTGGTGAAGTGGTGGAATGTGCACAACATCCAGATGCAGATAAATTACTTGTAACTAAAGTGAACGTAGGCGGTGATCGTTTATTGGATATCGTGTGTGGCGCAGCAAATTGTCGTCAAGGCTTAAAAGTGGCTTGCGCAACAGAAGGTGCGGTATTACCTGGCGATTTCAAAATTAAAAAAACGAAATTACGTGGTCAGCCATCAGAAGGGATGCTTTGTTCATTTTCTGAATTAGGTATTGATATTGAAGCGGACGGTATTATTGAATTGCCACTTGATGCACCAATCGGTACTGATTTACGTGAATATTTAGCTTTAGATGATAATGCCATCGAAATTAGCTTAACGCCAAACCGTGCGGATTGTTTGAGCATCGCAGGTATTGCGCGTGAAATTGGTGTGGTAAATAAACAACTCGTAAATCAACCGCACTTTGAAGCAGTGCCAGCAACAATTTCTGATAAAGTTCAAATTGATTTACAAGCACCAGAAGCTTGCCCGCGTTATTTATTACGTGTGATAAAGAACGTCAATGTAAAAGCACCATCGCCAATGTGGATGCAAGAAAAATTGCGTCGTTGTGGTATTCGTTCTATCGATCCTATTGTCGATATTACTAACTATATTTTGCTTGAGTTTGGTCAGCCAATGCATGCGTTTGATGCAGCTAAAGTTACACAACCTGTTCAAGTTCGCTTTGCGAAAGAGGGAGAGGAATTAGTATTATTAGATGGCTCAACCGCAAAACTTCAATCAAATACGTTATTAATTGCTGACCAAAATGGGGCTTTAGCAATGGCAGGGATCTTTGGTGGTGCAACCAGTGGCGTGAATAGTGAAACGAAAGATGTGATTTTAGAATCCGCATTTTTCGCTCCATTAGCAATTGTAGGCCGTGCAAGACAATATGGTTTACATACGGATGCATCGCACCGTTTTGAACGTGGTGTGGATTTTGAATTAGCCCGTAAAGCTATGGAACGAGCAACCGCATTATTACTTGAAATCTGTGGTGGTGAAGCGGGTGAGATTTGTGAAGCAAGCAGTGAAACTCATCTTCCTAAAGTCAATACAGTTCAACTTCGCCGTAGTAAATTAGATGCACTTTTAGGTCATCATATTGAAACAGAAAGCGTAACAGAAATTTTCCACCGTCTTGGTTTCGATGTTACTTATGCAAATGATATTTGGACGGTAACTTCTGCAAGCTGGCGTTTTGATATTGAAATCGAAGAAGATTTAATTGAAGAAGTGGCGCGTATTTATGGTTATAACAGCATTCCAAACAATGCACCATTAGCGCATCTCCGCATGCGTGAGCACAAAGAATCTGATTTAGATTTAGCTCGAATTAAGACCGCACTTGTGGATGCAGATTATCAAGAAGCTATTACTTATAGCTTTGTGGATCCAAAAATTCAAAGTTTATTACATCCACAGCAAGAAGCACTTATATTGCCAAACCCAATTTCTGTGGAAATGTCCGCAATGCGCGTGTCTTTAATGAGTGGTTTATTAGGTGTAGTGCTTTATAACCAAAATCGCCAACAATCTCGTGTTCGTTTATTTGAAACAGGGTTACGTTTTGTGCCAGATGCCAATGCTGAATTTGGCGTGCGTCAAGAATTTGTTTTAAGTGCGGTGATTACTGGAACGGCAAAATCTGAACATTGGGCAGGTAAAGCAGAGTCTGTAGATTTCTTTGATCTTAAAGGCGATTTAGAATCAGTACTTTCTTTAACAGAAGGTGGTAATAGAGTTCGTTTTGTTGCAAAACAATTTGATGCATTACACCCTGGCCAATCTGCTGCTATTGAATTAGATGGTCAAGAAATTGGTTTTATTGGTGCAATTCATCCATCTATTAGTCAAAAACTTGGCTTAAATGGCAAAACGTTTGTATTTGAAATTCTTTGGAATGCAATTGCGGCACGTAATGTGGTGCAAGCAAAAGAAATTTCTAAATTCCCAGCAAACCGTCGTGATTTAGCTTTAGTCGTAGCAGATAACGTACCAGCAGGGGAATTAATCGCAGCATGTAAACAAGCAGGTGGCGAAAAATTGGTGCAAGTGAACTTGTTCGATGTATATCAAGGTGTGGGCATCGCTGAAGGCTATAAGAGTTTAGCGATTAGCTTAACAATCCAAGATAATGAAAAAACACTTGAAGATGAAGAAATTAATGCAGTGATTTCAGCAGTATTAGCGGAGGTAAAACAACGCTTTAATGCTGAATTAAGGGATTAATATGGCTACGATAACTAAACTTGATATTATTGAATATTTAAGCGATAAATATCACTTATCTAAACAAGATACGAAAAATGTGGTGGAGAACTTTTTGGAAGAGATCCGCTTATCGCTAGAATCTGGTCAAGATGTGAAATTATCAGGATTTGGTAATTTTGAACTACGTGATAAGTCATCCCGTCCAGGGCGTAACCCAAAAACTGGTGATATTGTGCCAGTTTCTGCTCGCCGAGTTGTCACATTTAAACCAGGGCAAAAGTTACGTGCCCGTGTAGAAAAAACTAAATAGTAAGCAACAAAAAGTGCGGTGAATTTCTACCGCACTTTTCATATGAAAAGGTATGAAAGTATATAAAATATTTTTAATCGCTACTGCCTCGCTGTTTTTATTCGCTTGTTCTAGTTTTCAAAACGATGATTATGCGATGAACTATAAAGGTCAAATCGGCGATCCTATTATGGCCATAGCCATGTTGAGCGAACAACAACATGAATGGGCTGGTACACCTTATGTGCTCGGCGGCGTTTCTCGTCGTGGGGTAGATTGTTCTGGTTTTGTGCAGAAAACTTTCTTCGATCGTTTTAATCTTCGTTTGCCTAGAAGCACTGTTGAACAAGCTAATTATGGTAAACATGTACGCAAAGAAGATATTCAAACTGGCGATTTAATTTTCTTTAAAACTGGCCGAGGCCCTAATGGTTATCATGTAGGAATTTATGTAAAAGAAGACAAATTCCTTCATGCTTCCACCAGAGGGGGAGTCGTCTATTCTTCAATGAATAACCCTTATTGGTCGAAAGCCTTCTGGCAAGTCAGACGGATTTAAAAAGTATAATGCTGGAATTTTCCAGCATTTTTTATAATGATTTTTTTCAAATTTGGGAGATAAAAATGCCCTCAAACTTAACCGCACTTCAAATTCAACTTGAAATTTTACGCCTTATTCCAAAAACTCGTTTTATTACCGCAGAAGAAATCTTACAAAAACTTGCTGATATTGGTGTTCAACGTGATATTCGTTCAATCCAACGCCAGCTAGAAAGTTTGTCTCAACAGTTTGAAATTGAGCGAGATATGCGTGATAAACCTTATGGATATCGATGGAAATCAAATGCTAAAGGCTTGGATTTACCGATTTTAAATGAACAGCAATCACTTGTGCTTATGCTTGCTAAACAATATCTCAATGGCATTTTGCCTTCTAGCATTATGAACTCAATGGAGGCGTTCTTTCAACAGGCCGAATATAATTTGGTTTATGACAGCCATAAAAAATCAGGGGCAGAATGGCTTAATAAAGTTGCTATTGCCCCAACTAGTCAGCCGTTATTACCTGCCAAAATCAATCCAGAAATTTTTTCTCAAATTAGTACCGCACTTTATCAAAATCGATTTTTACAGGTGCATTATCGGAGTATTCACGGTAAAGAACATAAGGCACAGGTCAAGCCATTGGCTTTGGTTCAACAAGGACCAAGTAGCTATTTAGTCGCACAATATGAGAATGGCGATATTTTACACCTTGCTTTGCATCGCTTGCTTAAGGTAACAGTGAGTACAATGATATTTGAACGCCCTGATTTTAATTTGAAATCTTATGTAGAAAGCCAAAAGTTTGGTTTTACCTATGGTCGAAAAATTCGATTAACTTTCCGCATTAATAAAGATATTGGTGGATTTTTAACAGAAACACCATTATCAATGGATCAAACAGTAAAAGATTGTGGCACTGAATATGAAATTTCCGCTACCGTGATTAAGAGCGCTATGCTGGAATGGTGGATAGCTCATTTTGGTGAAGATTACCAAGAAATTGACCGCACTTATTTAGACGAAAATGCCTAACGACATAAATTGTCGCTTCATCTTTTATCATTAAGCCATCAACAGAGAGGGCATTAAAATGAAGAAAATTGTTTATATTGATATGGATAATGTGATGGTAGATTTTCCATCAGGTATTGCAAAACTAGATGATAAAACCAAGCGAGAATATGAAGGTCGATATGATGAAGTAGAAGGTATTTTTAGCTTAATGGAACCAATGCCAAATGCGATTTCTGCTGTGCATAAATTAATGAAAAAATATAATATTTATGTGCTTTCTACTGCGCCTTGGCATAATCCTTCTGCTTGGAGTGATAAAGTAAAATGGATTCAACATTATTTCGGTGAAGAAAAAGGTTCAGCCTTATATAAACGATTGATTTTATCCCATCATAAAAATCTCAACCAAGGTGATTATTTAATTGATGATCGCACTAAAAATGGAGCTGGTAAATTTCAAGGCGAACATGTTCATTTTGGTACAGAACAGTTTGCTAATTGGAATTGCGTCTTATCTTACTTAGGCTGTGGGCCTTTTACTCCAAGTGATATTTTGCAAGATTGTTTGAAAAAGCCTGCCGCCCTTGTGCAAGTTGAAAATGAGGAGCAAAGCCGAGTCATTGGTGCTTTTGCAGATCGCTATAAATGGCAAGTGTTTAATTTGTCATGCGTTTATGCGGATGAAACAGCAACCGAGTACAAAACGGTCTACTTAATTATCAGCCCTTATCACAGTGATGAATTTAAATTGCGTATTGATGCCATGTGCGCTCATATTCAAGCGGAATATGACGTGTTATTACGCTCAAAATCACAGCTAAAACAATATTTCCAACATATTTCCGATAAGCCATTCTTGCACATTGAAACCTATACTTATCAACCGCTTTATAAAGCAGGGAATATTTTTGGCATGATGGCGAGAGATAGACAGATTGATGAAATTTTAGAACAAAAAGGAGCCTGAAAAATGACAGAGAAAAATAAACCAATTTGCGTGGTATTAACGGGAGCTGGAATTAGTGCCGAAAGTGGTATTCCTACTTTTAGAGCTGAAGATGGATTGTGGGCAGGGCATAAAGTAGAAGAAGTTTGCACGCCCGAAGCCTTGCAAAAGAACCGTGCGAAAGTGCTCGATTTCTATAACCAACGCCGTAAAAATGCGGCAGCAGCTAAGCCCAATGCAGCGCATCTCGCCTTAGTTGAACTAGAAAAAGCCTATGATGTGAGAATCATCACGCAAAATGTGGATGATTTACATGAGCGAGCGGGAAGTACTAACGTACTCCATTTACATGGTGAATTGAATAAAGCGCGCAGTAGTTTTAATACCGATTACATTGTTCCATGTTTGGGTGATCAACTGTTAGAGGATAAGGATAATCACGGTCATCCAATGCGTCCACATATCGTCTTTTTTGGGGAAAATGTACCAATGTTTCCTAAAGCAGAAAAGTTAGTGAAAAAGGCAGATATTGTGATTGTTATTGGCACTTCATTACAAGTTTATCCAGCTAATGGATTGGTAAATCTAGCTCCATACGGTTCACTTATCTATTTGATCGATCCTAATCCCAATACAGGCTTTGTTCGTAAGCAAGTTATTGCAATAAAAGAAAAAGCAGGCGAGGGTGTGCCGAAAGTGGTCGCAGAGTTATTAGAGAACACCAAAAACTCATAGAAAAATGACCGCACTTTTTAAACAAATAGCGACTTCGGTCGCTATTTATCATTTTTTCTCTTGCTTAAGCATATGCATAATAAGCCTAATAAGCGTTTCTTTTTGTTTCGGATCAGATTCAGCAACTAATAAAGTGGGTGCTGCAAGCCCAGTATCATTGATAACTGGGTATCCATTATGATCCAACAAACGCCCATTTCTATGTAAGAAATCCACAAATAAAAATGCACCGCTACGTTTATTACCATCTGAAAAAGGATGATTCTTGACGACAAAATAAAGTAAATGCGCCGCTTTTGCTTCAATGCTTGGATAAGCAGGTTCACCAAATACACTTTGATCTAAATTGCCTAGAATCGCAGATAAGCCATTATCTCGTTCACCTCCAAAGAGATCACTTGCTTCACCTTTTGCCATCAGCTGTGATTTTAACTCTGCTAGTGCAGAACAAGCCTCAGCATAAGTCGGTAATGTACCGCCTTGCTGTGTTTGTGGTTCGGCAAGTAAACCTTCATCATATTGTTGTAGCCATAAAAACGTATGCGTATAACGGCTGACAATATCCACTAATCCGCGACCACTTTCTAGCGTTAATTCCGATGAATTTGCCGTTTTTTGAATAAGCGCAAGTGCTTGTTCTAATTCGTGAGCATTTTGCTGTAAACGTTTTTGGTTAATGGTATAGCCTTGAGTCAGATATTCTTTTAAACGTGCAGTTGCCCAACGGCGGAAACTAATGCCTTGTTTAGATTTTACTCTATAGCCAACAGAGATAATCATATCTAAATCATAATGCTCAATTTCACGATTGACTTGGCGTTTACCTTCTTGGCGAACTATCCGGAATTTCCGGATAGTTGATTCTTTCTCAAGTTCTTCGTCATCAAATATATTGGTAATGTGCTCATTGATGGTGCGAATATCTTTACCAAATAACATAGCCATCTGCGCTTGGGAAAGCCAAACGGTGTCATTTTCAAATCTCACTTCCACTTGCGTTGTGCCATCTTGAGCTTGGTAAATTTCAATCGGGTTTTGGTTATTCATATTATTTTCCTTAATAACTAACATGTATATATAACCAGATAAATATGCATATTGCAATACAGAGCATCTTATTTGCAAAAAATCTTCTAAAAATAACCGCTTTCAACATTCGCAAACGACACAAGTTGTCGCTTCCTTTCATATAATTTCTCCATAAAGAGAAATTCTTTACTTCTTACATATTTATAAAGCCTTTAATTAAGAAAAAGGAGCAAATAATGGCAATGAAAGTAATTATGGCAAGAGATCCACTTTTTGAAGATGTAAAAAAATTTGTGCAACAACAAAAAGTTGCATCTTGCTCAATGATTCAACGCAGATTTATGTTGGGTTTTAATCGAGCTGGGCAAATTTTAGAACAGTTGGAACAAGCGGGTATTATTTCATCAATGAAAAATGGACAGAGAAAAGTATTATGAAAAATGACTTAAATTATGCAGTGGAACTTATCCGCAAAGCGGATGGCATTTTAATTACAGCTGGTGCGGGTATGAGCGTGGATTCTGGGCTTCCCGATTTCCGCAGCGTTGGTGGATTTTGGAATGCTTATCCTATGTTTAAAGAACATAATATATCTTTTGAAGAGATCGCAACACCACTAGCTTATAAGCATAATCAGGAACTTGCCTATTGGTTTTATGGACATCGATTAGTTCAATACCGAAATACTCTTCCTCACGAAGGGTATCAGATTTTAAAATTCTGGGCGGGAGATAAACCTCATGGATATTTTGTTTTTACCAGTAATGTTGATGGGCATTTTCAAAAGGCTGGTTTTAATGATAGCCATGTTTATGAAGTACATGGTACTTTGGAGCGTCTTCAATGTGTCAATAATTGTCGAGGATTAAGTTGGTCTGCATCAAGTTTTCAACCTGTCGTGGATAATGAAAACTTATGTTTAACCAGTGAAAAACCACATTGTCCTTATTGTGGGGGCTTTGCTCGTCAAAATGTACTAATGTTTAATGATTGGAGTTATGCAAGTCAATATCAGGATTTTAAAAAAGTGCGGTTAGAATCGTGGTTAAAAGAAGTGCAAAATCTCGTCGTTATCGAACTGGGAGCAGGGAAAGCCATTCCAACTGTGCGTCGATTTTCTGAACGTACGGCGAAAGCAAAAAAGGGCGGGTTTATCCGTATTAACCTACAAGATTCAGGCGTGCCGAAAATGCACTTTTTAAGTCTAGAAATGAAAGCGTTAGATGCACTAAAAGCGATTGATCGCCTTCTAAATCCTTCTCAACAAGCGGTTGAATAATGGAAAATTTTTGCGAAATTACCTTTTGCCAACAAATTGGCAGCAACAAGCGACGCAACCAAGATGCCCTTTTTAATGGCGAGGCGGTGTTTCAATATAAACTCAAAACGGCTGAAAAACGCCTTGAAAACCGACCGCACTTTATTGTGAGCGTGGCAGACGGTATTTCCAATAGCAATCGTTCTGAAAAAGCGAGCAAGTTGGCTATGCAATTATTAAGCCAAATGGAAAGCATAAGTAGCCAAACGATCTACGATTTACAATCCAATTTATCTGCAGAATTGGCAGAGGATTATTTTGGCTCAGCAACCACGTTTGTGGCGGCTGAAATTGATCAAACAACCCGTAAAGCCAAAATTCTCAGCGTAGGCGATAGCCGTGCTTATTTAATTGACGCCCAAGGTAAATGGCAACAAATTACGCAAGATCATTCTATTCTTTCTGAATTATTGACTGATTTCCCCGATAAAAAAGAAGAAGATTTTGCCACTATTTATGGTGGTGTTTCTTCTTGTTTAGTCGCTGATTATTCCGAATTTCAAGATAAAATTTTTTATCAAGAAATTGAAATTCAACAAGGGGAAAGTTTATTACTTTGTTCTGACGGCTTGACCGACGGGCTTTCAGATGAAATGCGCGAAAAAATTTGGCAGAAATATCCCGATGATAAATATCGCCTTACGGTTTGCCGCAAGATGATTGAGAAGCAATCGTTTTCGGATGATTTATCGGTTATAATCTGTGCATTTTGATTTATATTATAAAAATATTCTAAGGAGCCCAAATTATTATGAGTGAAGAAAAAGCAAAAATACTCAAGATTAAAGATGTATTTGATTTGAAGTTGAGCATTCCTGATTATCAAAGACCATACAAATGGACAGTTAAAAATGTTCAGCAGCTGATTGATGATTTACTTACACATTTTCATCATCAGAAACAAGTTTACCGTATTGGAACTGTGGTGATACATAAAAATGGGGAAATATTCGATATTGTTGATGGTCAACAACGTTTAATTACACTTTCATTGTTACTTTATTATTTAAATGATCAAAATAAACCCTCAAATAAATCTTTATTAGATGAAACTGTAACACATACTGTTAGTGAGAATAATATAATTAATAATTATAATTTTATTAAAAATTATTCTATTTCCGATAAAGATAAATTTAAAAATTATATTTTAGAGATTTGTGAGATGGTTTACGTTGAATTAGATGATTTAGACGAAGCCTTCCAATTTTTTGACTCGCAAAATTCAAAAGGGAAGCCTTTAGAGTCTTACGATTTGCTTAAAGCGTATCATTTACGAGAAATGAAAGATAAGCCAAAAGAGATTATCCATCATTGTGTTGAACGTTGGGAGAAATCTGCACTTTCTCAAGAAATCAATAATTTAGATAAAATTATCAACTATATTCTTTTTAGATTACGCCGATGGCACTATCAAGAAAGCGGAGAGGTTTTTACATCGGACGAGCTAGAGACATTTAAAGGTGTATCAGAAAGTGCTACCTATCCTTATCTTAGTCCACTGTTTGCAACAAAGGTTGTAGAAAAATTAGCGCAACAAAATCCTATGTCTTATCATCCAAGATTTGTGAAGACAAGTTTTCAAACAATACAAACTCTAATAAATGGTGAGCAATTTTTTGATTATGTTCAGTATTATGCTGAACTCTATGAAAAATTATTTAAAGAAGGAAGTGGGCTTGTTGATAAAGTGACAAAAATTAACGGTAAAGATCTAGGAAAAGGCGTAAATACTTTTCTCAATAATCAAGATTATTGCTATCGAGTAGGTGATAAGTATTTAAAAAATTTATTTGAATGTATAGTGTTATTCTATTTTGATAAGTTTGGTGAAGTACATTTAGATGAATTTATAAATAAAGCATTTTTATGGGTTTATCGAATTCGTTTTGAATATCAGCGTATTACTTTCAAAACTATAGAAGATGAGGCTCACTCAAAAAATGGATTATTTAATCATATAGAGAAATCTTCTACACCAATACAAGTGCTGAGATATACCTCAGCAATACGTGAAGATAAGTTTAGAAACATAGACAATAAAATAAAGGAAGTTTTTGAGGTAAAAAATGAGCAATGCTAAAGAATATGTAAAAACATTAACCATATCTGATTTATTTGATGATAAGAATAAATGTAACTATATTATTCCAATCTACCAACGTAATTATGCTTGGGGCGATGATGAAATTAGTTCATTGCTTCAAGATATAAAAAATGCTTGTGAAAAAACTAAAGAACAAGATAAAAATTATTATATTGGAAGTCTCATTGTTTATCTTCGGGAAAATGGTGATTTTGAAGTGATTGATGGGCAGCAACGATTAACAACACTTACGTTAATAATGCATCATCTTGGTAAATTAAGTTTTAGAAATGTTTCTTTTGAGCATCGAGATGAATCTGAACAAGCATTATCAAATCTTAATTCTGAAAAATTACCAAGTAATTTTTCACAAGCATTAAAAGCCATTAAGAAAGTAATTGGTGAATGGGGAAATAATAAAGATGAAATTGTAAAATTCCTTTTGGATAAAGTTGAAATTATCCGAACTGAAGTGCCAGAGGGAACAGATTTAAACCATTATTTTGAAATTATGAATACCCGTGGAGAACAGCTTGAAAAACATGAAGTTTTAAAAGCCCGTTTAATGAAGAAATTATCGGGAGATATTGAAAAATCATTGTTTGCTAAGATTTGGGATGCTTGTTCAGATATGAGTCGTTATGCCGTAATGGGGTTTGATTCTAAAATAAGAGGAGTAATATTTAGTGATAAATGGTCAGAAAAACCAAAATGCTTTATGGAAATAATTCAAGATATTGAAGAATACAATAAGGAAATTGAAAAGAAGAATAAGGATGAAAATAAGAAATCACCTATTATCAATATACAAGGAGATGTAGATGGTATAAAGATTTTAGATCTTATTAATGGAAGTAAAAATAGTGGGGTTAATAAAAATGACTTTGTAGATAAATATGATGGTAGTTTTACTCCTGTTATTGACTTTCCTAATTTCTTAATGCATGTTTTAAGAATTTATTTAGAAATGACTGATAAATGTGGAGATTTTACCAAAATAGTGCCGTTAGATGAAAAATACTTATTAAATTCTTTTGAAGGACAAATTAAAGATGATGAAGCTGTTAGAAAATTTATTTATGTTTTATTGATTTGTCGCTATCTTTTTGATTGCTATGTTATCAAATCTAACACAATTAGAACTGGGGAAGAAAACTGGTCCTTATGGGCAGTTATGCCTAATGATTCAAGTTATTACTATAAAAATACATTTGGTAATAATACTGAAAGTAAAAATGATGAAGAGTTAGATAATTCTGGTGATACTAAAACTAAAATAGTGGTTATGTTGCTTTCAATGTTCCATGTCTCTAACCCGTCTCGTATTTACAAAAACTGGTTGTATGCTGTATTACGTTGGTTATTTAATAATAAGGATAATATAACTCCTGATAACTATATTCATTTTCTAGAAGAACTTTGTGATAAATTCTATTTTGGGAATAACTGCCAAGGAAAAGATATTACAGAGATTATATTAGATAAAGTGGAAGTAGAATTTGAATTTAACTTAGGAAGTAAAGAAAGTTCGGGGTATAAAGAAAATTGGGATGATGGAGTAAATGTCCCTAACTTCGTATTTAATCGATTAGATTATCAATTATGGAGATTTCCTCAAAGCGTAGAATTTTTGTCAAAAAATGACGATTGGTTAACTGATAATACTAAAGATGCTATTTGGAAAAAATTTAGATTTACCTTTAGAAGTTCGGTAGAACATCATTATCCACAACATCCTATAGATGGTCATACAATTAAAGAAATTGATATGTTCGGCAATTTGTATTTATTATCTCAAAGTAAAAATTCTCGTTTAAGTAATTTAACTCCTGTAGCAAAGCGCGATATTATTAAAACATGGAAGAATTGCGATAGTCTAAAACAAGTCATAATGATGAGTCATCATAAATGGGGGGAAGACGAGATAAAAGTGCATGGAGAAAAAATGCTCACTATTCTAAATCGACCTTTATCCAAAACTGATTCCTAACGACACCTTTTGTCGCATTTCTCACTAAAATACTCCTTACTAACCCAGTAAGGAGTATTTTTTATGTCTGAATATAAATTAAACCCACCGACAGTGTCTTCTTATACTGAAAATATGATGCTTAAAGTTTTATTTGAGCATAAAGGTTTTTCCGAAGTGTTTCGGGAGACTAGCTGGCGAAGTGATGAAATTGCCAGTGCGTTTGGGCTGCCTGAAGAATTAGAGAATGATAAAAATCTACGCACGGTTGCTCGTCAGCTTTTAAAAGAGCGGTATAAAACACTCCAAAAATCCACCGCACTTTTACCGGAGTTATGGAAACAGGCGTATGAAAATTTGGTAACGTTGGCAGAATTTTTGCAGCTGAATCCCGTTGAACAAGAACTTCTCCGCTTTGCCATGCATTTACGCAGTGAAGGAGCTATGCGAGATTTGTTTGGCTACTTGCCGAAATCGGATTTACAAAGAACGGCTGCGATTATGGCGGATTTACTTAAACAGCCGAAAAATCAGATTCTATCTGCCTTAAAGAAAGGCAGTAAACTCGATGCTTATGGCCTGATTGATCGCGATTATCGCCCCGATAGTGTGCATGATTATTTAGATTGGGGCGAAACCTTAGATTTTGATGAATTTGTGACACAACCACTAAACGAAAACGTCCTATTAAAATCTTGTACGGAAGTCGCACAAGTGCCAAGTTTGCAACTGGATGATTTTGCCCATATTGCTGGCATGAAAGAGATGATGTTGACCTATTTGCAAAAGGCACTAAAACATCATCAGAAAGGTGTGAATCTTTTAATTTATGGTGTGCCCGGCACTGGTAAAACAGAATTCGCCGGGTTGCTTGCACAGGCGTTGGGGATTTCGGCGTATAACATTACTTACATGGATTCTGACGGAGATGTTGTGGAGGCAGAGCAACGCCTGAATTACAGCCGTCTTGCTCAAACGTTATTAAACGGCAAGCAGGCACTTTTAATTTTTGATGAAATTGAAGATGTGTTTAACGGCTCGTTTATGGAGCGTTCTGTTGCACAAAAAAATAAAGCCTGGACAAATCAGTTATTGGAAAACAATAACGTGCCGATGATTTGGTTATCTAACTCTGTTTCGGGCATAGATCCTGCTTTTTTACGCCGCTTTGATTTTATTTTAGAAATGCCAGATTTGCCGTTGAAAAATAAGTCAGCACTGATTACGCAACTGACTGAGGGAAAATTAAGTCCGGCCTATGTGCAGCATTTTGCTAAAGTGCGGTCATTAACGCCAGCGATTTTAAGCCGCACAATTCGGGTGGCAAAGGAACTCAATACACCAAATTTTGCTGAGACTTTGCTCATGATGTTTAATCAAACGTTAAAATCGCAAAATAAACCGAAAATTGAACCGCTTGTTTTAGGCAAAGCCGACTACAACTTGGATTATGTGGCTTGTAACGACAATATTCATCGTATAAGTGAAGGGTTAAAAAAGTCGAAAAAAGGACGAATTTGTTGCTATGGCCCGCCGGGAACAGGAAAAACTGCTTGGGCAGCGTGGCTTGCGGAACAGTTGGACATGCCGCTGTTGCTAAGACAAGGCTCTGATCTGCTTAATCCTTATGTGGGCGGGACAGAACGGAATATCGCACAAGCTTTTGAGCAAGCGAAAGCCGATAATGCACTATTGGTGTTAGATGAAGTAGATACGTTCTTATTTTCTAGAGAAGGGGCAAATCGAAGCTGGGAGCGTTCGCAAGTGAATGAAATGCTAACACAAATTGAACGCTTTGAGGGCCTGATGGTGGTATCAACAAATTTAATTGAAGTGCTTGATCCAGCAGCCTTACGCCGTTTTGATTTAAAATTGAAGTTTGATTATTTAACGCTCAAACAACGTTTAGATTTTGCTAAACAACAGGCTGAAATTTTAGGGTTGCCGTTGTTATCAGAAGAGGATTTAAGTCAGATTGAATCGCTTAATCTGTTGACGCCAGGGGATTTTGCTGCAGTGGCTCGTCGTCACCAATTTTCCCCTTTTCATAAGGTGCAAGATTGGCTGATGGCACTACAAGGGGAATGTGAAGTGAAACCAGCGTTTTCTGCAACGGCAAGGCGGATAGGATTCTAAACAGCCATACAACATTCCGATGATTATCAAAGATCCAAACTCTGATCGTGTAAATCAAGAAGATGATAACCTTGTTTATCTTCACGATTTAACTTCAACAGTGTTCGATTTAGCCAATCAAAAAGTGCCAGAAAGTTTTGAAGGGCAGAGCGTTCTTCCGATTATGCGCCAACACCAAGATAACCAAAGAAAAGGTGTGCTTGGTCAGCTTGCGGGGCATTTTGTGTATTTTGAACAGCGTATGTGGCGTCGTAAAGATTACAAACTCGTATTTAATGCGACTGATGTTTGCGAACTTTACAACATCCGTAACGATCCAGAAGAAATGCATAATTTATTCTATGATTCACAATATAACAGCATCAAAAAAGAGATGTTGGAAGAAATGCGTGCTGAGATGAAACGTCTGAATGACCCACTGGAAAATTGGGTTTATCGAATTATTGACGAAATTTAATCAAAGTCGTAGATTAAGGGCGTATCTGATACGCCCTTTGTTATCTCTGCATCTTATTTATCTTTTAAAATAGGAATAAACATGAAAACAACATTACTAAAAACACTGACACCAGAGCTTCATCTTGTTCAACATAACGATATCCCAGTTCTTCACTTAAAACATGCTGTTGGAACAGCAAAAATTTCCCTGCAAGGGGCACAGCTTATCAGTTGGAAACCGCAAAATGCGAAGCAAGATGTATTATGGCTAAGTGAAGTAGAGCCATTCAAAAATGGCAATGCCATTCGTGGGGGAGTGCCGATTTGTTATCCTTGGTTTGGAGGCGTAAAACAACCTGCACACGGTACAGCTCGTATTCGTTTATGGCAGTTAAGCCATTATGATATTTCAGCTCATAAAGTGCGGTTAGAATTTGAGTTGTTTTCTGATTTAAATATTATCGAAGCTAAAGTCTCAATGGTATTTACAGATAAATATCATTTAACTTTTACCCATTATGGCGAAGAACCTGCCCAAGCAGGATTACATACCTATTTTAATATTGGGGATATTAATCAAGTGGAAGTACAAGGTTTACCTGAAACTTGTTTTAATAGCTTAAACCAACAACAAGAAAATGTTCCGTCACCGCGTCACATTTCTGAAAATGTTGATTGCATTTATTCCGCAGAAACAATGCAGAATCAAATCGTAGATAAAAGTTTCAATCGTACAATTGCACTGTATCATCATAATGCAAGTCAATTTGTTCTTTGGAATCCTTGGCACAAAAAGACGAGTGGAATGAGTGAAACTGGCTATCAAACGATGTTGTGCTTAGAAACTGCACGTATCCATCACTTGCTTGAATTTGGCGAAAGTTTAAGCGTAGAAATTTCGCTTAAAGGCTAAATTTTGTTGCATAAGTGGTGTGAATACTATAGAATTCGCAAGATTTTGCTCGTTTCTCGCGGGCAACAAATTTGAAATCTTTTATTTTTAGCGAAAAGATTTTTACTATTAACCAATAGAAGGAATACGATTATTAAAACCGTAAAAAAAGCACCGGCAGTAAATCGCCCAAACCGTATCAATGAAGAGATTCGTGTAAAAGAAGTTCGTTTAATTGACCAAAATGGTGAACAGGCAGGGATTGTTTCTATTCAACAAGCCCTAGAAATGGCAGAGCAAGCAGAGCTTGATCTTGTTGAAATTAGCCCAAATGCAGAGCCGCCGGTTTGTCGCATTATGAACTACGGTAAATTCCTTTACGAAAAAAGTAAAACCGCTAAAGAACAAAAGAAAAAACAAAAAGTTGTGCAAGTTAAGGAAATTAAATTCCGCCCAGGCACAGACGAAGGTGACTATCAAGTTAAATTACGCAGCTTAATCCGTTTCTTAGAAGACGGAGACAAAGCGAAAATTACCGTGCGTTTCCGTGGTCGTGAAATGGCTCATCAAGATATCGGTTTAGATGTATTAGAGCGCGTAAAAAATGATTTAGCTGAAATTTCAGTGGTTGAATCTGCACCAGGTAAATTAGAAGGTCGTCAGGCTGTAATGGTGTTAGCACCGAAGAAAAAATAAGAATTTTGCTGAAATTCTTCAGCAAATCTTTTTGTTTAAGTTTGACTTAAATGAAAAGACAACTGCATGTTGGGCACACTACGCAGCCTAACTGCTTTTGAAAAGGCAATTTAATTTGCCTTATGATGGAAATGATCAGTGCTTCCAAGTAACTTTATAAGTTCGCCTGATTATGTTGTTTTAAACGAAAAATGCGGAGTTATTTTAACAATGCCTAAAATCAAAACAGTACGCGGCGCAGCGAAGCGCTTCAAAAAAACTGCTTCTGGTGGTTTCAAGCGTAAACAATCTCACTTACGTCATATTTTGACTAAAAAAACAACTAAACGTAAACGTCATTTACGTCATAAATCAATGGTTGCGAAAGCAGACCAAGTTTTAGTAGTAGCTTGCTTACCATACGCATAAGCCGTTATTTAAGCAAAACGTACGATTAGTTCATTTTAGAAAAATATTACATAGGAGATTAAATAATGGCTCGTGTAAAACGTGGTGTTATTGCAAGAGCACGCCATAAGAAAGTTCTTAAGGCTGCTAAAGGTTATTATGGTGCACGTTCACGCGTGTATCGCGTTGCTTTCCAAGCGGTGATCAAAGCTGGTCAATACGCATATCGTGACCGTCGTCAACGTAAACGTCAATTCCGTCAATTATGGATTGCACGTATCAACGCTGCAGCGCGTCAAAATGGTTTATCTTACAGCAAATTTATCAACGGCTTGAAAAAAGCATCTGTTGAAATCGACCGTAAGATTCTTGCTGATATCGCTGTATTTGACAAAGTAGCGTTTGCTGCATTAGTTGAAAAAGCAAAATCTGCACTTTAATTTTTTAAAGTTTAGATAAAGAAGAATTAGGACGCTGAAAAGCGTCCTTTTTTTGCACTTATGACTTTAAATTTTGTAAAATAATGCCATTAGTTCTCATCTGTTAAAATCTATGGCCGAAACAATCCCACTGAATCCCATCACGTTGCCTTTAAATCAAATTAGCTTAATCGAAGCATCTGCTGGTACGGGAAAAACATATACTATTGGTTCTTTATATCTCCGACTTTTATTAAAGGCGGGAGAAAATAACTTTTCTCGTCCGTTAAATGTGGAAGAAATTCTGGTGGTAACATTTACGGAAATGGCAACAGAAGAACTCAAGAAAAAAATTCGTGAGCGTATAACAGATGCGATTAATAAACTCACTGCCTTTGCTAAAACCCAAGATAAATCCGCATTTAAAAATGATGAATTTCTTACCGCACTTTGTGATAATTTGAACATTTTTGAGGCAATTCATCGCTTAAAGTTAGCTGAGCAAAATATGGATTTGGCGGCGATTTATACCATTCACGGTTTTTGTCGCCGTATGTTGATGCAATATGCTTTCCATTCAGGCATTCACTTCAATTTAGAATTAATAAAAGATCAATCTGATTTGTTAGTTCGTTTTGCTAATGAATTTTGGCGAGAGCATTTTTATCCGTTGGATTTTGAATCTGCGAATTTTATCGCGACAGAATTAGTATCGCCAGCAAATGTGTTGTCTTTGTTGAAAGCGGATTTAGGTAAAGATTTGCAGGTGGAGATTGAAAATAAACAGGCGTTATCTGTACCAATACAAATCTTTTTACCGCAATATCTTGGTGGTTATCAAAAGGCGTTGAATGAATTAAAGGCATTTTGGTTAGAAAGTGCGGATGAAATTTCAGCGATTATTACAAATGAGCTGGTTAAAGATTATCCAAAAGATCAGTTGAAATCGTTAAATCGTAAAAAGTACCAAGTAAAGCGTTTAGGGGATTGGATTAATAAAATCAATCAATGGTCAAATAATCCTAGAGATTATCAAATTAATACCACATTGAAAGACTATTTCCTACAATCATCTATTGAGAAAAATTGCGAAGAATCAACGGATAAAAATAAAGATAAAAAACCCGCAACGCCTTTTTATTCCCCGATTTTTGCAGAGCTTGAAAAGCGCGTTAATGCCTTAATGACACCAGATTTACTAAGCAAACTCACTCTTTATCATTATCGACAAGGCTTACAACAAAAACTTTTAGACTATAAACTTAATCATCAAGAAAAATCCTTTGATGATTTATTGCGTTTGCTTTGTGAAGCCCTGCAAGGTGCGCAAGGAGATGAATTAGCGGAAATGATTCGTTTCCAATATCCTTTTGCGATGATTGATGAGTTTCAGGATACGGATTCACAACAATACGCTATTTTTTCAAAAATTTATCGTGATAATCCCGAAAAAAATACTGGTTTTATTATGATTGGTGATCCGAAGCAGGCGATTTATCGTTTCCGTGGTGCAGATATTTTTACTTATCTAAAAGCATCGGACGAAGCCCAATCTCGCTTTGAACTCACTAAAAATTATCGTTCAGAGAAGCATTTGGTTGATGGCGTAAATGCTTTATTCGATTTTCCTCAATCGCCATTTATTTATCAAAATATTAACTTTACTGCTGTTGATTCCCGTGATGATCATCTGCGATTTTATTTAAATGGCAAATCCGAACCAGCTTATCGTTTTTATCTAACTGAAAGTGACAAAGTGAATAAAACTGAAATGGCAAAAATATGTGCTATTTCTATTCAACATTGGCTAAAAAGTGCGGTAGAAAATCAGGCTGTTTTTCAAAATGAAGATACTTGTAAAACATTGCAAGCGGCGAATATTGCCGTATTAGTGCGTGATAAAAATGAAGCGGCTTTAGTAAAAAATGAATTGCAAAAATTGGGGATCGCGTCAGTTTATCTTTCTGATCAAAATAGCGTATTTGATAGCAATGTTGCGAAAGAATTAGCTTGGGTGCTTAAAGCCTGTTTGAATGTGGCAGAACGTCCAATTTTGAACGCAATTGCGACCGCACTTTTTGGCTTAAATGCAGCGGATATTCATCAAATTCAGCAAAATGAGGCAGACTGGCAACGTTGGGCAGATAGCTTTGCTCAATATCAACAAACTTGGCAACGCCAAGGAATATTGGCAATGTTACATCAAATTTTATTGGAGCAAGGCATTTCAGAACGCTTATTAAGCCAAGCCACGGGCGAGCGAGATTTAACGGATTTCCTACATTTGGCAGAAATTTTACAACAAGCTGCCACATTACACGAAAGTGAAGCGGCATTGCTCAGTTGGTTTGAAAAACAAATTCAAGGCGAAGGTCGTCAAGAGGCTCAAATTCGTTTAGAAAGTGAACGTCAGTTAGTGAAAATTGTGACAATCCATAAATCTAAAGGCTTAGAATATGATTTAGTTTGGCTACCATTTTTAGCTGCGCCGAGCAAAGATCCAAGTAAAAAAGACATCAATATTTATTATTCTAAAGAACGAGATGAAACCTTATGGGATATAGAAAATCGCAATTTAAATGCTCTTTGTGAAGAAACTTTTGCTGAAGAATTACGTTTACTTTATGTGGCTTTAACACGTGCCAAATATCAAATGGCATTCGCTTTGCCTGCACAATTTGATAAAAAATGGAATGCCTTACATTATGTATTAAGCCAAGGTGAAATAGGCAAGGAAATAGCCTTATCAGCACCTAAAGATACCGAAACATTGTTGCAAACCTTTAAAGAAAAAATGCAAGATAATGTGAAAATCTGTACTAAACCAAATCTAGAGGCTTTTCCGGCTTTATCAATCAATACAAAAAATGATGATTTTAAAGCCGCAGAATTTACGGGCAATATTGAGCAAGATTGGAGAATAACCAGTTTTACTTCAATTGAACAAGCACATCGCCGCCAAAATTATTTCACTGAAAGTGCGGGTAAAAAACACGCTGTTTTTGATGACGCAAAAGATTACGATAGTCAAAATGCTATTGAAATGTCCACCGCACTTTTAAACGAAAATGAATCAAATATTTTAGATTTACCACGAGGTAAACAAGTCGGGACTGCATTGCATCGCCATTTTGAAAATTGCTATTTTTCTGATTTAGCAAATACAGAAGAAATTGAGAAATTAAGACAATCCTTACAGTTAGATGAAACCTTTATAGAACCGCTACAAAATTGGCTACAACAGATTTCACATACGCCACTTTCTCATGAAATAGGAATAGCATTAGCTGATTTGGCAAATAAAGATTGCATTAAAGAAATGCCATTTTATTTGGCTATTCGGGAACATTTTGATGTTGAAGCGTTTAATCACACGTTGAAAGCCCATCATCATTTGCCAAGCGAGTCTCTTCAATTTGAGCAAATTCAAGGCATGGTGCGAGGTTCAATTGACTTAGTTTTCCGTCATAATGGAAAGTATTATCTTGTTGATTATAAATCTAATTTCTTAGGTTCAACCCTTGCCTCTTACAATCAAGAAGCATTGAAAAAAGAAATGTTACACAGTCACTATGATTGGCAATATTTAATTTATACGCTGGCATTACATCGTTATTTACAAAGCGTTGTGCCTGATTATGATTATGCGCGAGATTTCGGTGGGGTATTTTATCTTTTCTTGCGTGGAATGAATGGTGAGCCACAATCTGGCGTATTTTATGATCGTCCAAGCGTTGAATTAATCACAGAATTAGATGGGGTGTTTTAATGTTATCTGTATTACACAAATTTAAAGAGCAGCACATTCTTTCTCAAGGTGATTATTATTTTGCTAAGTTGATTGCTGATAAACAATGTCATATGGATTATGCGGAACCAATCAAAAATTTAGCTATATTATTAGCCGCACTTTGTAGTTGGCGTTATACGCAGGGAAATACTTGCAGCCAATTAGATCGCTATTTAGAACATAATTTATTTGGTTTGGCTTATCGTACAACAGAAGAAGATTATTTAGCTGAAATTCATGAAAAGATTGGTTATTTACCCGTTGAAGATTGGCAAAATGCGTTGTGCGGGCATATGGCATTTACGCAAGATCCCGTCAATCAAATTGCACCAATGGCATTTCAATTTGGCGCGTTGTATTTCTATCGCGCTTGGCAAGATGAATATCGCATCGCACAATATATAAAAAATACCTTAAAAAAATACCGCACTTTAGCCTTTTCTTATGATGAAATTCATCAAAAATTAGAGAAATATTTCCCTGAAAAACAGGAAAAAACAGATTGGCAAAAAGTGGCAGTGGCGACAGCGATTAAAAGTCCATTTTCGATTATTACAGGCGGCCCAGGAACAGGAAAAACCACGACAGTTACTCGTTTATTGCTCGTTCTACAAGAATTATTTGATTGTAAATTACACATCAAATTGGTTGCGCCGACTGGCAAAGCAGCCTCTCGTTTGGAAGAGTCGATTAAAAATGCGTTAGGTTTTATGCAAGAAAAAATGAATTTATCCGATTCACTTTTCAATGCGATTCCACAAAAAGCCAGTACCTTGCATAGTTTACTGGGCGTGAATGCCTTTAATGATTACACGCGCTATAACAGCCATAATCCTTTGCAGTTGGATGTATTAGTTGTTGATGAAACATCAATGATTGATTTGCCGATGATGGCAAAACTTATCAATGCGTTAAAGCCCGAAACTCGATTAATTTTATTAGGCGATCAGGCGCAATTAGCCTCTGTTGAGGCGGGGGCTGTATTGGGGGAATTGGCTCAATTTGTTACTCAACCTTATAGTCATGAACAAGCCACGTATTTACAAGCGACAACAAGCTACGAAGTAGAAGCTGCTGATTGTTCAAATCCAATACGTGATTGTTTATGCCATCTAACAGAAAGCCGCCGTTTTGATAAAGATTCAGGTATTGGCAAGTTGGCTGAATTCATTCAAAAAGGCAAAGCAGACGATAGCCTTGAGTTATTTGACCATTATCCGCAAGAATTGCACTTTAATGCCCTAAATGATGAAAGCGATGCAGTCAATCAAGTGGTGAAAAGTGCGGTGGAAAATTACCGCACTTTCTTAAAAATGTTGGACGATTTACGTAAACAAAAAATTGATCCTAACGCTAAAAATGAACAAGGCATTTCCTATGCCGAAGCTATTCAAGCACAATTTAATTCTGTGAGGTTTTTAACCGCACTTCGTAATAGCGATTTAGGTGTTGAAAATCTCAATAAAGAAATCGCGTTAGCGTTGCGAGCGGAAAAATTGCTTTGGTTCCGTAATGAACAAGATTGGTATATCGGCAAGCCAATTATGATTACTGAAAACGATCATAACGTTCGCCTTTATAACGGCGATATTGGCCTGTGCTTGGCAAATGGCAAAGTATGGTTTGGCAATCGAGAAGTGCTGACAAGCCGAATTCCAGCGCATGAGCCCGCTTTTATGATGACGATTCATAAATCTCAAGGTTCAGAATTTAAACATACCGTCATGGTGCTTCCAACAGAAGTAAATCCAGTACTGTCGCGAGAATTAGTTTTCACGGGCGTCACTCGTGCGAAAAAAGAACTCACAGTATTTGCCGATGAAAAAATATGGAAAACAGCGATTCGCCAGACCGTCAAACGCCAGAGCGGATTGGGAAAATTATTGGAAGATTTAAATTAGTAAAAGGCGGTAAATTTGGAAGATAAATCAATCAGATAATCTCCATTTAAAATAACTTTTGGGGAAGATTATTTTAATAAATTTTTCAAACTGGTTTTCATTGCCGCCATTTGATTTTCAAATTGTGCCTTGCTTTCTCTTTCGTCAATCATATAGGTAATTGTTTCCGAAAGTGTCATCTTCATTTTTCGAGAATATTTAGAAAGACGTAGCCAAACCGCATATTCCAAATCAATGGATTTTTTCTTTGTATGTTGTTTTTCTCCATTAAAAAAGCGTTTACGGCGTGCACGAATAGCTTGATCAAGCTTAATTGGTAAGGCTGGAGAAAGATGATTTTTAATCCATTCTTCAATTTTTTCAGGATAATTTTGGGATTCTAATAATTCTTGGGCTTTAGCTTCTTGCAAACTACGTTCTTCGTAGCGAGTAATATTTTCCCCTTCGCGATGTTTACGAATTAGGTAAATCCATTTCCAATTTGCTTCTTGATTTTCGAGTTTTTGGTATTTCATTTTTTATCATTGAGTGACGTGGTAACTGCATTAATATACGTGTTTTTATGCTGATTTTCTAGTGGATTTTCACAAGGCTATTAAATATGCGATAATGTGGTCAATTTTTCCAGAAAGAGACCAGCCGTGAGTTCATTATTTTCTCAACAACAAGCTATTGAGCAATCTTTAAATTGGCAGGCATTACAACCTGATTTGGTAATTCAAGATTTTCCTTTAGAACCAGTGAATTTCTGGGCGTTACAACCGAATGCTACACAGGCTATCGATTTATTTTTACGTCATCCGACACGTTCCTTACTAATGATGAAAGTGGGCGAACCTGTTGAATATGCGGAGTTATTACAAAATTTTATATCGCAAAATCATCATAAAGTGCGGTCAATTTTTGGTGTAAATTATGTGATAGAGCAGGGCGACTCTTTTTCTTTTCCTCATGTTTATACTGAGCCAGCAAAATCTTTAGATGATAATTTTGCTAGTCAAGGGGAGGCGTTAAGCGCATTGTATTGCGATCAATTCCAGCTTTTCGGTAGTTTTCGGATTCATCCAAGTTCACAAGATATTCAATTAGTGCCGGGATTGGTGCATAAGGCTAATGGTGGCGTTTTGATTTTAAGTGCGGCAACATTGTTATCTCAATTTGATTTATGGGGACGATTAAAACAAATTCTGCAAACCCAGACTTTTGACTGGTATTCAGCCCATCCATTTAAAAATTTACCTTGTGATATACCAAGCTATGCGCTGAACTTAAAAGTGATTGTACTTGGTAATCGTACTGAATTAGCCACTTTGGCTGAGTTAGAAGAAAATCTTTATTCTTTCGCCGATTATGCTGAAATTGAAAGTTATGTTTCTGTAGCAGAAGTGGAAGAACAAAAAACTTGGGCTAGTTATGTACTACAAATGGCTCAAGAGCAAAATATTGAGCTAGATTTTCTTGCTTTAAATAAACTCTATCAATTATTAGTTCGTGAAAGTGAAAATCGCTTTTTAATTAATGCATCTCCTTTCAAATTAAAAGAAATATTACAGGATGCTTCAACTTTTGCTGAAAAAACTGCATTAAGTGCGGTGGATTTTGAGGGTATTTTTCAACAAAAATTAGCTCAATATGGTTTCTTAAAAGAACAAACTTATGCCGATATTTTAAACGAGCAAGTTTATGTTGAAACTCAAGGTGAAATTGTTGGGCAAATTAATGGCCTTTCGGTAATTGAATATCCTGGTACGCCAGTATGTTTCGGCGAACCTTCGCGTATTAGTTGTATTGTGCAATTTGGCGATGGGGAAGTGATTGATGTTGAAAGAAAAAATGAACTAGCGGGAAATATTCACGGTAAAGGAATGATGATTGCTCAGGCTTGTCTTTCCAATATATTAGATTTGCCCTCGCAATTGCCATTTTCTGCATCATTGGTGTTTGAACAGTCTTATGGAGAAATTGATGGCGATAGTGCATCTTTGGCGATTTTTTGTGTGTTAGCAAGTGCTTTAGCCGATTTGCCTTTGCCTCAACATATCGCAATTACAGGATCAATTGATCAATTTGGACTTGTTCATTCTGTTGGTGGTGTAAATGATAAAATTGAAGGCTTTTTTACTATTTGCCAACGTCGTGGTTTGACTGGAAAACAAGGTGTAATCATTCCAATGACAACAATCCAGCAACTGAGTTTATCTGATGAAGTAAAAAGTGCGGTAAAAAATGGCGAGTTTTTTATTTATCCTGTGGAAGATATTTATCAGGCTTGTGAATTGTTATTTGGGCGTGATTTGTTAGATGAAAACAAAGATTATACAGAAAAAACTGAGCCTTTATCTCGTCTTATTCAACGTCGTATTGAGGGACGTGCCGATTCTGAACGAAAAAGTTTTTGGCATTTTTTCCGCTCCTAAATAGAGAAAAGCGAGCATTTTTTCGCTTTTCTTTTTTTCTATAATTTCTAAGAGTGACTGCTCCGACAAGTTTTGCGAACAGGTGTTAGCTATTTACAGTTTACTGCGTTCCTTTTAAAATAAATATATCAGTTATAAACTGGATTTATCATATATAAAGGAATCTGAAATGCAAAACGCTTGTACACTTAATAAAAAAAGTAGTTATTCTTATGATGATTTGCTCGCGTCAGGTCGCGGCGAATTATTTGGTAAAGAAGGGCCACAATTACCCGCTCCAACCATGCTGATGATGGATCGCATTATTGAAATGAATGAAGAAACAGGTGCTTTCGGTAAAGGATACATTGAAGCCGAACTTGATATTAAACCTGAATTGCCGTTCTTTGGTTGTCATTTCATTGGCGATCCAGTAATGCCAGGTTGTTTAGGATTAGATGCGATGTGGCAGCTTGTTGGGTTTTATTTAGGCTGGATTGGTGGCAAAGGAAAAGGGCGAGCATTAGGGGTTGGCGAAGTAAAATTCACAGGACAAATTTTGCCGACGGCTAAAAAAGTGGTTTACCGAATCCATATGAAACGAGTTATTAATCGTAAACTGGTTATGGGAATGGCTGATGGTGAAGTTGAAGTAGATGGTCGTGTTATTTATACCGCGACAGATTTAAAAGTGGGACTATTCCAAGATACCTCAACATTTTAATTTTTCTTTATTAATTCATACAAAAGTGCGGTGAAAATTTTTCTTAGATTTTCACCGCACTTTTACTTATTAAATTGTAATAAATTCTTAAAATATCTATAATATTCTTGTTATTTTTTAATTTTATTAGTGGTAAATAAAGTTTATTTTAAAGTTTTTAATAAACGTTATTATAGAAAATATTAAATTAATTTCTATTTAAATTATAAATAATATACTAAAGTAGTGGGAATATGATGGTAAATGATGATTTTCAAGAATATGTGAAGCAACTGGTAACAAAACATCGAGATGAACGAATTTATCCTTTTCAATATGAAGGAAAAAAATATTGGTTGAAGCAACCTGAAAAATTGAAAGGTATTTGGCTATTATTAAAACCCCATCCTAAAAAATCTTTTAAAAATGAATTATATACTTTATTGAAGCTTGCTGAACAAAATGCGCCAGTGCCAAAAGTCTCTTATTATAGTGATCATTTTTTTGTTTTAGAGAATGTGGGACTTACCGTATCACAATGGCTATGTAATAAAAATATAGATGAACAACAGAAATTTTTAATTATTTATGATGCTTGTCTCGCTTTGATTGATTTGCATGCTAAAAATTTGGTGCATGGTCGTCCTGCTATTCGAGATATTACTTGGGATAAAGGGAAGGTTACTTTTCTTGATTTTGAATCTCGTTCAAATAGCCGAAATCAAAATTGGGTAGTTATTCGGGATATGTTATTTTTCTTTGATAGTTTATGTCGAGAAGAAGATATTTCGGACACTTTTATTCAAAAAGTAGCGTCGTATTATCAAACACATTGTGAAGCGAAAAATTGGCAAAATATGATCGTATTTTTGCAACGTTTTAGCTGGGTTTATTATCTTTTATTGCCTTTTAAACCTATTGCAAAGACAGATTTAATTTCGATTTATCGCTTATTTGAAATTTTCTTGATAAAGAAAAAATGATGAAGAAAATATTTTTTATTTTTGCATTATCAGGCATATTAGCTGCTTGTACTGTGGGTAGTGTTAGTGCTCGTGGTGGAAGTAATGGTGTAGGATTAGGTGTGGGGATTGGATCTGGTATTCGCTTCTAATAATGAAAAGTGCGGTAACTTTAATCTTTATCTTGCATTTGAACTTATTCATCGTTAGAATGCGGTTTCTTTGTCATCGCTGAGTTAGAGATCGGCGAATGATGTATTAACAACACTACCTTTTAGGAGTAAAAAATGTCTCTAAGTACTGAAAAAAAAGCAGCAATCGTTGCTGAATTTGGTCGTGATGCGAAAGATACCGGTTCTTCTGAAGTTCAAATCGCATTATTAACTGCACAAATCAACCACTTACAAACTCACTTCGCAGAGCACAAAAAAGACCACCATGGTCGTCGTGGTTTATTACGTATGGTTTCTCGTCGTCGTAAACTTTTAGACTACTTAAAACGTACTGATCTTGCTTTATACCAAAGCACTATCGCTCGTTTAGGTTTACGTCGCTAATTTTTATTACGATAGTAAAAAATCAAGCCCTCGAATATCGAGGGCTTTTTTTATGGGGCTGTACTAGATCACTAGACCAAATTCCCCTTAACTAATTGTTTTAAAATGGAAATTTGAGATTTTATTTCACTGTTGTTAAAACGCCATTCACATTCTTTTAAATACAGCTCAAAATGCTCTTTGGGAATGCCATTAAACTTCTGTAAATGGCGTTTTGCGTGATTCCAAAAATTCTCAATTCCGTTTATGTAGTTGTGATTTTCAGCAAAATGCGTGCTGTGATTGATGCGAAAATGACTAAATTCACTGACATCAAGCACATCATAACTACGAAAGGTATCTGTGTACACAATGCTATCAGGCTTAACTTTCTCTCGGATAATTGGCAATAATGTCGCTTATTGCGCATTAGGGACAACGACGGTATAAACCTTGCCATTTCATTTGAGAAGCCCGAATACCGCGACTTTCCCAGCAACACTGCGCCCACGTTTGCCTTTTCGAGTACTGCCGAAATAGCTTTCATCGGCTTCAATTTCGCCTTCAAACATTTCCAAATGTGGGCTTGTTTGATAAATGAGTAAGCGTAATCGATGAAAGTAATAGTGGCTGTATTTTTGTTTACATTAACCAATTTACTGACTGTTCTTGCTGTGACACCTACGGCAAACAGTTCAATGAGTTTATTTTATTTATGCTGGCTTAAGTGACTTTTTCTCATTGGTTTATTCTAACCTAAATGGGATTTTTAGTTGTTATCTACTACAGCACCTTAATATTTATAGATTTCGTTATATAAATTACGCTCGAATTGTACTAATGGGGCACGTTTTGTTTTGCTTTCTAAATCGCCCGTTGAGTAGCCATTAATAAATTGTACAAATGCCACTTTTTCCCCTCGCGCATTTGTCATAAAGCCAGCTAGGTTATAAACGCCTTTCAAAGAACCAGTTTTAGCAATCACGTTTTTCACTAATGGCTGGCTAATTAATCCACCTCGACCACTTATTGTGCCATCTACACCTGCGATGGGAAAAGTTTCCATTAAATGTAATTTATCTTCGTTTTTGGCGATGTATTCTAAAACGGATAGCATCGTTTTAGGTGCCACAAGATTATGGCGAGACAGACCCGAACCATCGGCTAAAATGCTATTACCAAAACGAATTCCTTGTTTTTGCAATATGGATTTAACCGCTAATGTGCCTAATTGAAAGGAGGCGGGGCGTTTATAGTAATTGAATGCCACCGCTCGGAATAATGAATCGGCAATTTGGTTATCCGATTTTTTCATCATTTTTTTCAATAAATCTGGTAATGGTTTTGATAAATGTTTCGCTAATAGCTGACCTTGTTGTGGTTTTTGGGGTAACAAGACTTTGCCATTGAACTCAATACCTAATTTTCTTAATTGACGTTGAATAATCGCGACAGCATAAGCATCCGTATTTTGCACGGCAAAACTTAAGCCAAAAGGTTTATATTGACGGGCTAAACATCCTTTTACTTGATAGCGATTATTGTCGTGTACAACAACATCGAGCTGACAATAAGGCGCTTCATTGCTATCCGCTACATAAACTTGTCCGAACACTTGAATTGGAAATTGCGCAGGCACATTGATTTTTACTATTTCACCTGGATTTTTATTCGCATCTAGTTCTGCGTAAAAACAGTTGTTATCAATATTCGCAGCGGATGGGGGAGAGTTGAAACACATTGTGAGATCGTTCCAAATCCAACCTAATCCTCGGTCGTGACTAGAAAAAACAGAGGTATCTAATACTAAATCGCCATTAATTTTTTTGATGCCTTGTTTTTTTAATTCTGCAAGTAAGCTATAAAGCTGACCTCTTGTGAGATCAGGATCGCCTGTGAAACGCACGATTAAGTTGCCATCTAAATTCCCATTTTGAATTTTCCCATTACTCAAAAGTGCGGTCTCAAATTGGAATTGATCGCCTAATGCAAGTTTAGCGGCAACGGCTGTAAAAACTTTTTGTGTACTCGCAGGCAGCATAAAGGTTGAGCCATTATAATTAGCAATTATTTGATTTTGATTGATATTTTTAGCAATAACACCTGCGTTAGAGCCTTCAGGCAGTTTTTGTGTTAAATCTGAAACATTAATATTGGCGAAAGTTGGTAGGCTAAAACTCACTGAAAGTAAAAAGGAACCAAGTGCGGTGGAAATTGAAGATAATTTTTTCATATTAGGTTTGTTATGGTTGCTATTTTTTTTTAGACGAACAATAATAAGCCCCGAATGAAATTGAGTAAATCATTTTCTCATTTCAAGTTTATTTTTGATAATACTGCAGTAAGATTTTAGAATTTTACTGTGGTTTTTGTTTTATTTAGTAAAAGGAAAAACAATGCAACAAATTCCAATGACTGTGCGTGGCGCAGAACAATTACGAGAAGAATTGGATTTCTTAAAAAATGTACGTCGTCCAGAAATTATTAAAGCCATAGCAGAAGCACGCGAGCACGGAGATTTAAAAGAAAATGCAGAATATCACGCAGCGCGTGAGCAACAAGGTTTTTGTGAGGGGCGTATTCAAGAGATTGAAGGTAAACTTGGTAATGCTCAAATTATTGATGTCACAAAAATGCCAAATAATGGTAAAGTGATTTTTGGTGCAACAGTTGTACTTGTAAATACAAATACAGACGAAGAAGTCACTTATCGCATTGTAGGCGATGATGAGGCTGATATTAAATCTGGTTTAATTTCGGTAAACTCGCCCATTGCGCGAGGCTTAATTGGTAAAGAATTAGATGATACCGTTAATATTACAACGCCTGGTGGTGTCGTTGAGTTTGATATTATTGAAGTGAATTATATTTAAATAAAAAAAGTGCGGTTAAAAATGACCGCACTTTTGTTGTTATTTGCGTGGAAGCTGAATTTTTGCTTCTTCGCTTGGGCGATAAAGCACCAAAATATGCCCGATAGTTTGTACTTGTGCTGCTTTAGTTTCACGCACAATCGCATTGATAATAAGTTGTTTTGTTTCACGATCTGCACCAGCAACTTTTACTTTAATGAGTTCGTGATGATTAAGTGCATTTTCAATTTCAGCAAGTACGCCTTCGGTTAAGCCATTTCCACCAAGCATAACGACTGGGTTAAGATGGTGCGCAAGACCTTTTAAAAATTGTTTTTGTTTGGTTGATAAGGTTGTCATAAGGATCCCTAATAAAAAAGAGCGGTTGATTTTCTCAATGTTTTTTACTGATTTCAATCAGCCTCGACTTGAATTTGACAGATTGTACCCAAATATAGGCGAAACGACTACAAAAAATAGAAGATTATGGGAAAGAAAAAACGTTCAGCGAGTTCTTCTCGTTGGCTGAATGAACATTTTAGTGATCAATTTGTGCAAAAAGCACATAAGCAAAAGTTGCGATCACGCGCTTATTTTAAGATTGATGAAATTCAGCAAACGGATAAATTATTTAAACAAGGAATGACCGTTGTCGATCTCGGTGCTGCACCTGGCGGTTGGTCGCAATATGTGGTGGGGCAAATTGGTGGCAAAGGTCGAGTGATTGCTTGTGATATTTTAGAAATGGATCCCATTGTAGGCGTTGATTTTCTACAAGGCGATTTCCGTGATGAAAATGTTTTGAATGCTTTGTTAGATCGCGTGGGCGAAGCTAAAGTTGATGTGGTAATGTCTGATATGGCTCCAAATTTTAGTGGAATGCCATCAGTGGATATTCCACGTGCAATGTATTTGGTCGAGCTTGCTTTAGATATGTGTAAACAGGTATTGGCAACCAAAGGAAGCTTTGTTGTTAAAGTTTTCCAAGGTGAAGGCTTTGATGAATATTTAAGAGAAATTCGTTCTTTATTTAATGTGGTGAAAGTGCGTAAGCCTGAAGCATCACGCGGACGCTCTCGTGAAGTATATATTGTGGCAACAGGCTATAAAGGATAATTGCTTTGATAGCTTTTCATTGCTAATGATGTGTAGTATCTTGTGACGAAATTTTTTAACTTAGGAAAGGTAGGTTAGACTTTGAACGATATGGTCAAAAATCTAGTGCTTTGGGTGGTAGTGGCGGTCATTATGATGACGGCATACCAAAGTTTTAATTCATCTTCGGTAGAAAATCCTACTGATTATACAACCTTTGTTTACGATGTAAGCAACGGTCAAGTGACAGCGGCACGTTTTGATGCCAATGAAATTACGGTAACGAAAACCGATGGCTCTAAATATTCAACCGTAATGCCTCCACTTGAAGACAAAAAATTGCTTGATGATTTATTAAGCAAAAAAGTAAAAGTGGAAGGCACGCCATTTGAAAAACGTGGTTTATTATCCCAAATTTTAATTTCTTGGTTCCCAATGTTATTTCTTGTTGGCGTATGGGTTTTCTTTATGCGTCAAATGCAAGGCGGTGGCGGCAAAGCAATGAGCTTTGGTAAAAGCCGCGCTAAAATGCTGAATCAAGATCAGATTAAGGTTACTTTTGCAGATGTGGCTGGTTGCGATGAAGCAAAAGAAGAAGTGGGCGAAATCGTTGATTTCTTGCGTGATCCGAATAAATTCCAAAACTTGGGCGGTAAAATTCCAAAAGGTATTTTGATGGTAGGGCCTCCGGGTACAGGTAAAACCTTGCTTGCTCGTGCCATTGCAGGGGAGGCAAAAGTGCCATTCTTCACTATTTCTGGTTCTGATTTCGTAGAAATGTTTGTGGGTGTTGGTGCATCACGTGTACGTGATATGTTTGAACAGGCTAAGAAAAATGCACCTTGCTTAATCTTCATTGATGAAATCGATGCTGTGGGTCGCCAACGTGGTGCGGGCTTAGGCGGCGGACACGATGAACGTGAACAAACCTTAAACCAAATGCTGGTTGAAATGGATGGATTTAGCGGTAATGATGGTGTAATTGTTATTGCGGCGACTAACCGTCCAGATGTGCTTGACCCAGCTTTAACTCGTCCAGGCCGTTTTGACCGACAAGTAGTTGTTGGCTTGCCTGATGTGAAAGGTCGTGAGCAAATCTTAAAAGTGCATATGCGTAAAGTGCCTGTTGCGCAAGATGTTGATGCAATGACATTAGCGCGTGGTACACCCGGTTATTCTGGTGCAGATTTAGCAAATTTAGTCAATGAAGCTGCCTTATTTGCTGCTCGAGTCAATAAACGTGCGGTAACCATGCTTGAGTTTGAAAAAGCAAAAGATAAAATCAATATGGGGCCAGAACGTCGCACTATGATTATGACGGATAAGCAAAAGGAATCAACCGCTTATCACGAAGCAGGTCACGCTATTGTGGGTTATTTAGTGCCTGAGCACGATCCTGTTCACAAAGTGACGATTATTCCTCGTGGTCGTGCGTTAGGTGTAACATTCTTCTTGCCTGAGGGCGATCAAATTAGCATTAGCCAAAAACAATTAGAAAGTAAGCTTTCTACCTTGTATGCAGGGCGTTTAGCGGAAGATTTGATTTACGGCGAAGAAAATATCTCAACGGGTGCATCAAATGATATTAAAGTGGCAACTAATATCGCGCGTAATATGGTGACACAATGGGGATTCTCTGACAAATTAGGGCCAATTCTTTATACGGAAGATGAGGGCGAGGTTTTCTTAGGTCGTTCAATGGCGAAAGCAAAACATATGTCAGATGAAACCGCACATTCGATTGATGAAGAAGTTCGAGCGATTGTCAGTCGCAACTATGCGAGAGCAAGACAGATTTTGACTGATAATATGGATATTTTGCACGCAATGAAAGATGCGTTAGTCAAATATGAAACTATTGAAGAAGAACAAATTAAGCAATTGATGAATCGCGAACCCGTCACACCGCCATCAGGTTGGGAAGAGCCGAAAACTCAACAGGCTGCTTATGCAAATTCAACAACGAATGATACAAAGCCTGAAAGTGCGGTAGAAAATACCGACGATTTTAATGTTTAACTTATCAAAGCCTTTCTTCGGAAAGGCTTTATTTTTTTCTAATGATTTTTTTCTTGGATGTATTTCGCTATAATTGCCCACCAAAATCACTCTAAAAACTAACCGCGCTTTATGAAACTTTACGCGAATAATAAATGTCTTGATTTAAGCGTTCCTAAGATTATGGGAATCCTTAATTTTACACCTGATTCTTTTTCTGATAGCGGACAATTTTTTAGTTTGGATAAAGCGCTTTTTCAAGTTGAAAAAATGTTGGAAGAAGGGGCGACAATTATTGATATTGGTGGTGAATCTACGCGTCCTAATGATGCGGATGAAGTCTCTGAACAAGAAGAATTGCATCGTGTTGTGCCAGTAGTGGAGGCGGTGCGAAGCCGTTTTGATTGCTGGATTTCTGTCGATTCTTCAAAAGCAGTTGTGATGCGTGAAGCAGCAAGTGTTGGAATGGATTTGATTAATGATATTCGTGCTTTGCAAGAGCCAAATGCGTTAGAAACCGCAGTAAAACTAGCTTTACCTGTTTGTATCATGCATATGCAAGGGCAACCTAGAACGATGCAGGCAAATCCTCATTATGAGAATGTCGTACAAGATGTATTCGCTTTTTTACAGAAACGTACTAATGAATGTCTTTCTGCTGGTGTTAAAAAAGAAAACTTAATTTGGGACATGGGATTTTGTTTTGGTAAGTCTGTACAGCATAATTATCAATTATTACAAAATCTGAATGAATTTTGTCATAGTGGATATCCTGTGTTAGCGGGATTATCTCGCAAATCAATGATTGGCGCTGTGCTTAATAAAGCCGTCGATCAGCGAGTGATAGGTAGTGCGGCAGGTGCGCTTATTGCTGCGCAAAAAGGTGCAAAAATTTTACGCGTACATGATGTTGCAGCAACATCAGATATGCTCAAAGTTTGGCAGGCAACAGAAAATGCCTGATGATTTTATAACGATAAAAAATTAAAGGAATTGTATTATGGCAAATCGTAAATATTTTGGAACAGATGGTGTTCGTGGAAAAGTGGGTACTTATCCAATCACACCAGATTTCGCATTAAAATTAGGTTGGGCAGCAGGAAAAGTATTGGCTTCTCAAGGTTCTAAAATGGTTTTAATCGGTAAAGATACTCGTATTTCTGGATATATGTTGGAATCAGCCCTTGAAGCAGGTTTGGCTGCAGCGGGTTTATCTGCTGCCTTTACAGGCCCAATGCCGACACCAGCAATTGCTTATTTAACCAGAACTTTCCGTGCTGAAGCGGGTATCGTGATCTCAGCCTCTCATAATCCTTATTATGATAATGGCATTAAATTCTTTTCAGCAAAAGGGACTAAATTACCTGATGAAATTGAAGAAGCAATTGAAGCGATGTTAGAGCAACCTATGGATTGTGTGGAATCTGCTGAATTAGGTAAAGCCAGCCGTATTAATGATGCAGCGGGACGCTATATTGAGTTTTGCAAAGGCACATTTCCGGCTCACTTAGGCTTGGAGGGTTATAAAATCGTGGTTGATTGTGCCAACGGTGCGACTTATCACATTGCACCTAACGTGTTGAGAGAGCTAGGTGCGGAAGTTATTGAAATGGGTACGGATCCAAATGGTTTGAACATTAATGAAAAATGTGGTGCAACTGATGTGACTGCATTGCAAGCTAAAGTAGTTGAAACGAAAGCTGATGTTGGCTTAGCTTATGATGGCGATGGCGACCGAATTATGATGGTTGATCATTTAGGAAATAAAGTCGATGGCGACCAAATTCTCTTTATTATTGCCCGTGAAGCATTGCGCTCAGGTCAATTAAAAGGTGGTGTCGTTGGCACATTAATGAGTAATATGAGCTTAGAAATAGCCTTAAAGATGCTTGGCGTTCCTTTCTTACGAGCAAACGTGGGCGACCGTTATGTGTTGGAAAAAATGGTTGAAAATGATTGGACGCTTGGTGGCGAAAATTCAGGTCATATTATCATTGCAGATAAAAATACAACGGGCGATGGCATTGTTGCGTCATTGGCTGTATTGGCAGCGATGGCTCAGCATAAATTATCATTAAATGAATTAGCGAGTGCGGTTAAATTATTCCCTCAAGTGTTAATTAATGTACGTTTTGCCGGTGGGGAAAATCCACTTGAAAGTGACGCTGTAAAATCTGTTGCCGCAGAGGTTGAAAAACGTTTAGAAGGCAAAGGTCGCATTTTATTGCGTAAATCGGGGACGGAACCACTTATTCGCGTTATGGTGGAATGCCAAGATGCCTCACTTGCACAACAATGTGCAGAAGAAATTGCAGAAGCTGTGAAGAAAAATTAATTAATTTTTGACCGCACTTTACTAAGTGCGGTTTATTTTTATAAAGTTTTTAGGAAAGCAAAATGAATATTTTTATTATGCGTCACGGCGAAGCGGAAGTAATGGCTGATAGCGATAAAACTCGCCATTTAACTATTTATGGTTCTAAACAGGCTTTTTTACAAGGGCAATGGTTAAAACAGCATTTAAGTACGCTATTCATTAATTCACTAGATCGTATTTTAGTAAGCCCTTATGTCAGAGCTCAAGAAACTTTTCATCAAGTAAATCAAGCGTTTGATTTGGAGTTAGAAAATAAACTTGAGACTTGGGAGGGGATTACGCCTTATGGATATGCACATTCCGTAATTGATTATTTAGGAGTGCTAAAAAACGAGGGCGTTAAATCTGTATTGATTATTTCCCATTTGCCCTTAGTGGGAGAAATCGTTGCTGAACTGTATGGAAAAAGAAATCCAATACCATTTTATCCTGCAACCATTGCTCAATTATTATGGGATGGTAATAAATCAGAAATATTGATGCATCAAGCATCTCCTGTAATTTATTTAAAATAAACTATTCTTTTTTTACAAAAAATAAAATTTTTATTGGTTTTTTATATAATCTATTAAAAATCAATATCTTAGATGTTGTTTTATAAAGTAATCTTTTTAAAGAAAGGTAAAATTTTACTATTACTGTTTTTCTTTTTATGAAAATTCCCGTAAACTAAACTGCATCAAAGTAATAGGGCTTTGTAATAATCAAATTATTCTATGGAGAAAATAATGAAAAAATTAACATTAGCATTGGTTTTAGGTTCAGCTTTAGCCGTGACAGGTTGTTTTGATAAGCAAGAAGCAAAACAAAAAGTTGAGGATACGAAACAAACTGTAGCATCAGTCGCATCAGAAACAAAAGATGCTGCAGCTAATACAATGACTGAAGTAAAGGAAAAAGCACAGCAGCTTTCTACAGACGTGAAAAATAAAGTAGCAGAGAAAGTGGAAGATGCGAAAGAAGTAATTAAATCAGCAACAGAAACAGCATCAGAAAAAGCAACTGAAATAAAAGAGGCGGTTTCAGAAAAAGCAAGTGAGATGAAAGAAGCAGCATCAGAAAAAGCAAGTGAAATGAAAGAAGCTGCATCAGAAAAAGTAGGCGAAATGAAAGAAGCAGCATCAGAAAAAGCAAGTGAGATGAAAGAAGCTGCATCAGAAAAAGTAGGCGAAATGAAAGAAAAAGCAACTGAAATGAAAGAGGCGGTTTCAGAAAAAGCAACTCAAGCAGTAGATGCAGTGAAAGAAGCGACAAAATAATAGGTTTAATTTAAATAACAAAATCCCTGTTAAAGAAATTTAACAGGGATTTTTTATAGATTAATCCAATTTGATTTTTACAAATAATATCCCGCCATTGAGCTATATACCGCATTTTCACTTTGTAGCACTTGATATTTTGCATTCAAAATCGCAAGTTGTGATGATTTTTCCGTATTGGCTGCAACTAACCATTCGCGCAATTCGGATACGCCCGCATTATAGCGGTTTCGATAATATTGTGTGATACGCTGATTGTAACTATGGGTTTGCTGTAAATTACTTAATGTACTTTGCGCTTGGGTAAAGGCAAAATAGTTGGTATCCACATTATTGAGAGCGGTGGTAATACGTTGTTCGTAATTTAAACGTGCTGTTTCATAGTCAGCTTCAGAAATTTTAACGTTCCATTTTACGGTGTTCCAATTTAAGAACGGTAGGCTAATTCCTACTGTACCAGCAGCCACAGGGTTATGTAACGCCGTACCAACCGTGCTTGCTGTTGAAGAAAGGCTTGCACCTAAATTAACCTCTGGGAACCAACTTTTTTGAGTTGCTTTGGCATTTTTGAATGCACTGCTTAAACGGAATTGTGCTGCTTTTACATCAGGACGATTTGCAATTACAGACACAGGCACGTTTAAGTTTACGCCTGCCGTTTTCACATTCATAATATGTGGGAACGTGATATTTAATGCTTCATTTGGTTTTAGGTTGAGAAGATTACGCAGTGTTTGTTCTGCTGTTTTGCGTTGGGTTTCAAAATTTAATTTGTTATTACGTGCCGTTAATATGGCTTGTTGAGCTTGATCAACGCTGGCTGCATCAGCCACGCCTTGCGCTAAACGCGTTTGCATAATATTGCCAATATCCGTGTAATATTTGATCGTTTCGTTGGTTGTGCTAATAGCATCATTTAAATAAGCAATTTGATAATAAGTTGTTACTACAGAATTGATTAATGATAAACGAGCCGATTCCATATCTTCTGCAGTTGCTTTGTGCGACCATTCCGCCGCATCAACAGTATTGGCCAAACGTTGCCACAGATCTAATGTATAGCTCACATTTAAAGAACCTTTGTGTGAAGTGGCAGAGTTTGTACTGATATCAACTCGGCGTTGTGCTGCTGATGAAGTTGAACCATTAAATGCAGGCACTAAATTTGCACCCACTAAATTCGCACTATAAAGCGCACGGTTTACCGCTACAGCAGCTTTAGCTAAATCTTTATTGTTTGTTAAAGCTTGATCTATAACACGATTTAATTGCGCATCATCATATAACGACCACCAATTTTCTTTTACATTATATTGCTTGGTAATTTCTTCATATTGCTTGTAATCTTCAAGGCTTGCTTGATAAGAATCGCCAATATTGGCACATCCCACCAATGCACCAGACATCAACAAAGCAAGCGTGATATTTTTCATTTTAAACATTGAATTTTCCTTTCTACGAACTAAAAAGTGCGGATGATTTTAACCGCACTTTTTTATTTATAAAATAAATATTGTGACTTTTATTTATAATGAATGTTTGTTCAGAGGCAAGTATTTTAAAGTTAAATATTGGAATTTGCACGAAAAAATTTGTATTTCCTTTACATCAATTTATTTAACGTAAAGTCACGCTTCTTTTTTGTTTTATCCTAGGAGGATATAATATGTTTTATTACAATTCTGCAAGCAAGCAAGCAAGCAAGCAAGCAAGCAATGCTAATCTTTTCTTTTCATCTGTCAAGCTAACCACGACAGCTTAACTTATCAGCAGTTTGCTGATTTCTTCTCAAGCCTTTGCGGCGAGTGACAATTCAATTAGTACGAATTACGGCATTAAAGAGTTTGGCGTATAGCCTGATCATTGGTAATTTAAAGGATAATACAATTAATAGTAAAATTTCCAATCAGGCTTTAACGAGTTAAATGGCAAAATTGGTAAGTTAGACAGCAAATTAGAACGTGGTTTAGCGGCGGCTAACGCCCTTTTTGGTTTCGTATTACCACAAGTGGTTGGAAAAGCGAGTTTTTCTGCAGCGGTGGGCGGTTATGGCATCCGTAATGCGGTGGCAATTGGTGTCGGCTACACACCAAGCAAATATCACGTTAAAAAGCGGTATCAATTATTCTTTTCTTAAACACCTGATTTTTTCCTAACTTCGCAAAATAGATTCAATATAAAATTTTTCATTTTAAATTTCCTTTTTTGAGTGTAAAAATAGCTACCTTAGTTTGTTAAAAGAAGTGAGTTTCATTTCTTACATAAGTTTTAAAGGAATTAAAATGAATGTTATTTCTGATCTTGAGCTTCAGCAAATTCGCACTCAAATGCTGACATTTGCACAATTGCAAGTAAATCAAGCCGATCTTGCTGAAGATTTAGTACAAGAAGCTTTTTTAAGTGCATTCAAAAATCTCGCTAATTTTAAGCGTCAATCTGCATTTAAGACTTGGATTTTTGCGATTCTTAAAAATAAGATTATTGATTATTTACGTCAGAAAGGGCGGTTTGTTTTAGAAAGTGAACTTGAAGATGAAAATACTAATAATTCATTTTTTGATGAAAAGGGGCATTGGAAACCAGAATATCACCCGAGTGAATTACAAGGCGAAGAAGAAACGGTTTATTCCGATGAATTTTGGCTGATTTTTGAAAGTTGTTTGACTTGTTTACCTGCTAAACAGGCAAAAATTTTTATGATGCGAGAGTTTTTAGAGCTTTCATCTGAAGAAATTTGTCAAGAAACACATTTAACTTCGTCTAATTTACATACCACCCTTTATCGGGCTCGTTTACAGTTGCAAAACTGTCTTTCAAAAAAACTTTAGGAGAAAATTATGCGTTGTCACCAAGCCACTCGAATGATTTCCGAATCGCACGAACGTTCATTAGATATACAAGAAAAAGTTGGGTTAAGAGTTCATTTAGTTACCTGCCCACATTGTCGTCGTTTTCAAAGAAATTGCAAAACCTTAAGCGAGATGATGAAGCAATTTAGGGATGCCGAACCATCTATAGAATTAACTGATAGGTAGCAAAAAATAAGCGGTTGAATTTGCAAAACATTTTACAGCTTCAACCGCTTATTGTTAAAAATACTTTATTTCACTTTTCTAATAATGAAATCATTTTTCTAAGCATTTCTAATTCTTTTTCTTTCTGCGCTAATAATTCATCTTTATGAATAAGTTGTAATTTTAATTTTTCAATTTCAAACATTATAGAGTGATCACCACTATAATAATTTGCAGAAGTATTATTTCCATTTTTATTCATAAAGAAGATAACACCTTTATCATTATCAACAAGATCAGATAAACTCACATTAAATATCTGAGCAATTTGCACTAATTTATCGTATTGTAGGCGAGTTTCACCTCGTTCAATCTTGGCATAACCACTTGGCGACATATTCATTTTCTCAGCCATATCTTCTTGCGATAATTGACGAAGCTCTCTCATCATACGAATTTTATCATGCATTCCCATCTAAATTTAATCCTTTCGAAATTGAGCAATTTTTGCCGAAATTAGGTGCTATTTTGTCCTTTTTGTTGCTGTTTTTACTGGTTAAACTTCCATAAAATTTACCCGCATTTACTTATGCAACTGATGTATTTTCACACATTTAGAGGTCTTAATCTATGAAAAAATTACTTATTGTAACTATGTTATCTACTTTAGCACTATCAGCTCAAGCTCAATGGTATGTTCAAGGCGATTTAGGTGCTTCAAAAATTGATATTACTGATTTAAATAGTTCAGACAGTCCATCTTTTACCCAACGAATTAGTGTTGGCTATGCTTTTGATAAGAACTTTCGTTTAGCCGTAGATTATACAAACTACGGAAAAGTAACTGCAAATTATGCTGATGTTGCAGATGTATCTCTTAAAGGTAAATCATTAGGCTTCACTGGTTTTTATGATTTTGACTTAGCCGATTTCAAACCTTATGTTGGTGTCCGTGTATCTGCCAATGAAGGGGATGTAACTGCAAATGCAAGATATTATCGCATAGATTTTGCAACCGGAACGAGCATAGGCATTGGTGCATTAGCTGGTGTTCAATATAAATTAACTGATAACCTGGCACTTAATACTAATATTGAATATAACCATTTAGCCTCAGATGTTTCTGATGTGGGCGTTAAGGCTGGTTTACGTTTTAGTTTCTAATGGGTATTTTGTGAAACAGTTATTTGCAAGAGCATCAATTATAGGGGTAGCGTTATTACTTTCAGCTTGTGCAACCGTTCCTATGGCTTCTGTTGAAGAAAGTAATACCGCCAAACAATTCAGATCTCCCGAAAAAGGAAATTCAGGATTATATATCTACCGTGATTCTTTTATAGGAAAAGCTTTAAAGAAAAATCTCTATATTGACGATAAATTTATAGGTGAGTCTGCTCCTGATGTATTTTTTTATAAAACCATTAAAGCGGGAGAGCATAAAATTTCAACTGAATCCGAATTCAGCAATAATGATTTAAACATTAAAACTGAAAGTGGTAAAAACTATTTTATTCGTCAATATATTAAATTTGGTGTATTTGTAGGCGGTGCAAATTTAGAACAAGTTTCTGAAGAAGAAGGTAAGAAGGCTATTTCTAAACTAAATATGGCAGTAAGTCATTAAAATTCTGCTCTAACAACATCATTTTATTTAAACAAGGCTAAGTCTATATTTAATTTAGACTTAGTCTTTTTTATCTAAAATTCCCCTCTTATTTTCTACCACATTTCAAACTTAAGTAAAAAAATCTGTAAGAAATCGGATTATCCGCCGTCTAACCTTATGTAACGTTAATTTTTACTTCATAAGGAAAAGCAATGAAACTATCAAAAACATTTCTATTTATTACCGCACTTTGCTGTGCAGCACCAACTTTAGCAATACAAAATTCAACATCATCATCTGGAGAACAAAAAATGGCAATGGAAAATACACAAAACATTCGAGAAATTTATCTTGCTGGTGGCTGTTTTTGGGGTATGGAAGCATATATGGAGCGTATTCACGGTGTGAAAGATGCGATTTCTGGCTATGCAAATGGTAATACGGAGAAAACCAGTTATCAGATGATTGGGCTAACCGATCACGCAGAAACGGTAAAAGTTACTTACGATGCAAACCAAATTTCGTTAGATAAATTGCTTAAATATTATTTTAAAGTGATTGATCCAACCAGCGTAAACAAACAAGGTAACGACCGTGGCAGACAATATCGCACAGGGATTTATTATCAAGATGGAGCAGATAAAGCGGTGATCGAACAAGCACTCGCCCAGCTTCAAACCAAATATAAAAAACCAGTACAAGTTGAGGTGCAACCGATTAAAAATTACATCGTAGCAGAAGAATATCATCAGGATTATTTGAAGAAAAATCCAAATGGCTACTGCCATATTGATATTACCAAAGCAGATGAACCTGTGATTGATGAGAAAGATTATCCGAAACCGAGTGATGCGGAACTCAAAGCGAAATTGACACCGTTGCAATATTCCGTTACTCAAAATAAACATACTGAACGCTCTTTCAGTAACGAATATTGGGATAACTTCCAACCTGGTATTTATGTTGATGTCACTACAGGCGAGCCTGTTTTCTCTTCAAATGATAAATTTGAATCAGGTTGTGGCTGGCCAAGTTTTACGAAACCGATCATTAAAGATGTAGTGCATTATGAAACCGACAACAGCTTCAATATGCAACGTACCGAAGTATTAAGCCGTGCGGGCAATGCTCATTTAGGTCACGTTTTTGATGACGGCCCGAAAGATAAAGGCGGTTTGCGTTATTGTATTAACAGTGCATCAATTAAATTTATTCCGTTAGCAGAAATGGAAAAGGCAGGATATGGATATTTGATTCAATCCATTAAAAAATAAGGAGATGTAGGATGTTAGATCAACAACTCCTTATTGGAACTGTATTTTTAGCTGGGCTTGCTTCTTTTCTTTCGCCTTGTATTTTCCCGATTATTCCAATTTATTTTGGTATTTTGAGTAAAGGCGGTAAAAAAGTCCTAAATACTTTTTTATTTATTTTAGGGCTTTCCCTTACATTTGTCAGTTTAGGCTTTAGTTTTGGTTTTTTAGGGAATATTTTATTTAGTAACACCACTCGCATTATCGCTGGCATTATTGTGATTATTTTGGGTATTCATCAACTTGGCATTTTCAAAATTGGTTTGTTGGAACGCACAAAATTGGTGGAAATAAAAACATCAGGAAAATCAACCGCACTTGAGGCATTTGTCCTTGGTTTAACCTTTAGCCTTGGTTGGACGCCTTGTATTGGCCCGATTTTGGCTTCCGTGTTAGCTTTATCAGGCGATGAAGGATCCGCACTTTACGGTGCATCAATGATGTTCGTTTATGTTTTAGGCTTGGCAACGCCGTTTGTATTATTTTCATTCTTCTCAGACAGCTTGCTAAAACGTGCTAAAGGGTTAAATAAACACTTAGACAAATTTAAAATCGCTGGCGGAATTTTAATTATCGTGATGGGTATTTTATTAATTACGAATAATTTTTCGTAAAGCATAACCTCAACAAAAGAAATCTATAAAAGGAAAAAAGCAATGAAAAAACTATTATCAATATTTCTAATGGCATTCAGCCTAAACGCTTTTGCACAAACTAATTTGGCGGATGTGCAACTCAAAGATTTAAACAATCAGCCAGTTACTTTAAGCCAATATAAAGGCAAACCTGTGTATGTAAAAATGTGGGCATCTTGGTGTCCAATTTGTTTGGCAGGATTAGCTGAAATTGATGATTTAAGTGCGGAAAAAGATCGCAATTTTGAAGTGATTACCATTGTTTCGCCCGATCACAAAGGCGAAAAAGACACCGCTGATTTTATTGAGTGGTACAAGGGATTAGAATATAAAAATATCACGGTGCTTTTAGATGAAAAAGGCGAAATCATTGATAAAGCAAGAGTACGAGGCTATCCGTTCAATCTCTTTTTAGATAGTGATTTAAACCTGAAAAAAACCGTACCAGGACATTTAGGTGCAGAGCAAATTCGAGTGTTTGCTGAAAAATAACGATGACAAGCGGCTTATTTTTAAGCCGCTTTTTATATTCCATTTTTACAGAGTAAAGAGACAAAGTATCTAAGATTGGCATTTGAACATTGAGCATTGGTAGATTGATAAAAAACTATATTATAAGCGGTATGATTTTATTGCTTGTATAATAGTTTTTTATTTTTACGTTATCGTTACTTTTTCCAAATAACGTGAAATTCGCGATCTTCTTCTCGGTGAGAAATTAAGAATTTAGCAAAGACATCATCCATTTCATCTTGTTCATTGACTAAGCCCACCCACACTTCAGCGTATTCTTCTGGGTCAATTAGTACACCAATTTCTTCTTCCCAATCATCGGCGGTTTCAACAAATTCCACACCACCGCGTTCTTCAAATTGTAGGTTGAATAAAAGAATATCAGCAGGATCTAAATTTTCTCCAGCCATTTCTAAGAAAATATCGTAAGCAATATCAATGGCTGTATCGGGATCAAGTTTTTTAATTTCTGTTGTCATAATGTTTTGTCGTAAAGGTTATGGTTAATAAAAGTGCGGTTAAATTTTTTCTCTTTTGAAGCGTTTTATTCCATATTGGTTGGAAGTTTAATTTCTCGAATATTCATCGAAAAACCGTCAATCATCAATAAGCGTCCACACAAATTCTTACCGATTTTTAACCGCACTTTAATTGCTTCTAAGGCTTGAATGCAGCCCACAATGCCGACGATTGGTGCAAGCACGCCAGCCTCCACACAGCTTAATACATTTTGTCCGAATAATTTACTGAGATCACGATAAGTGGGCGTATTTGGTTCATAAGTGAAAACGGAAACCTGACCTTCCATCCGAATTGCGGCGCCAGAAATAAGAGGAATTTTTGCATGATTACATTGGCAATCCAATTGATTACGGATTTCCACATTGTCTGTACAATCTAAAACAATATCAAAGTGCGGAATGATTTCTGCGAGTTTTTCTTCGTCTAACTTTGCATTAATCGTCTCTATGTTTATATGTGGATTGATTTGTTCCAGTGCAATTTTAGCTGACTCCACTTTGGGCATATTCAAGCGAGCATCGCAATGCAAGACTTGGCGTTGAAGATTAGAAAGCGAAACTGTATCGAAATCCAACAGTGTTAAATTTCCAACGCCTGCCGCTGCGAGATATTGGCTGGCTGCACAGCCTAAGCCACCAAGCCCAACGATCAGCATTTTGCTTGCTTTAAGTTTTTCTTGCCCGTCAAAATCTACGCTTTTAAGAATAATTTGACGGTTATAACGCAATTCTTCTTCGTGACTAAGTTCGATCATTTTTTATCCTAATAAATGATTAAAAGGCTCAATTGTCACTGTTTCGCCCGCAGAGACATTGCCACGTTCTTGTTCTAACACGATAAAACAATTGCTTTTTACAAAAGCACTAAAGAGATGAGAACCTTGGAAACCTACTGATTGCACTTCAATTTGGCCTTGTTCATTGATGTAATAAAAACCCCGTTGGAAGTCTAAACGTCCCACTGCTTTTTTCAAATTCATTGTAGCAATGGCTGAAAAGTGCGGTGGTTTTTTCCATTGTTTTTGGCCTTGGAGTTTAGCGATTAATGGCTGAACAAGTTGATAGAATGTTACTAATGCGGAAACAGGATTGCCGGGTAAACCACAGAACCAAGCATTTTCTAATTTACCAAAAGCGAATGGTTTGCCGGGTTTGATTGCAATTTTCCAGAAATTTACTTTGCCTACTTTTTCCAATACCGCCTTAGTGAAATCCGCTTCACCAACGGAAACACCGCCACTGGTAATCACTAAATCGGCTTGGCTTTGTGCGGCAATAAATGCTTTTTCAAATTCAGCTTCGTTATCAGGTAATAGTCCTAAATCAATGACTTCACAGTGTAGTTTTTCGAGTAATAATTTTACGGTGAAACGGTTAGTGTCATAGATTTGTCCGCTTTGTAATGGTTTGCCGACTTCCACAAGTTCATCGCCAGTTGAGAGTACACCGACTTTTAATTGACGATAGCATTTTACTTCTGCAATGCCTAGAGAGGCTAATAATGGCAAGGAAACTGGGGTGAGCGGTGCGCCTTGTTCTAATACCACATCGCCTTTCTTTACATCTTCACCAATACGACGGATGTTTTGATTTGGTTTAGGTAATTCACTAAAAGTGACGGTGCCGTCTTCATTGAGTGTCACTTGCTCTTGCATTATCACTGCATCTGCGCCTTCAGGAATCATCGCACCAGTCATAATTCTGACCGCACTTTTTGATGGCCATTCTTCTTGGAATGGATTACCTGCAAAAGATTTCCCTGCCACTGAAAGGGTTAAAGATTGTTGTAAATCCGATAAACGTACAGCATAACCATCCATTGCTGAGTTATCGAAAGAGGGAACATTGATAGGCGAAATAATATCTTCTGCACAAATTCGATTGGCGGCTTCTTGTAAATTTAGGTATTCAGTTTGAGTCGGGAAGGGAAGCTGTTCAAGCATTTTCGAGCGAGCTTGATCCAATGTAAGCATAGAAAATCCTTATTTGATAAAATTTGTCAGCTATTCTATATCTAAAGCCTAATTCATTCAAATTTGCAATTTTTCTCATTTTACCATCCTATTATCCTTTGCTAGAATAGCCGATTATTTTTTTAGGAAAGACTATTATGAGCAAAATTTCACTGGATGCACTGAATGTAAGAAATGCCTTGATTGAAAAAGGTATTGAGACACCTATGATTGATCCAACACAGGCTAAAGATGAACGTCGAGAAAGCATTGCGAAACACATGCATGAAGTAATGAAGCTGATTGGATTAGATTTGCGAGATGATAGTTTAGAAGAAACGCCAAATCGTTTAGCTAAAATGTTTATTGATGAGATTTTTAGTGGAATGGATTATGCGAATTTTCCAAAGATGACAAAAATCAAAAATCAAATGAAAGTCAGCGAAATGGTGCAAGTGAATGACATTACGCTAACAAGCACTTGTGAACATCATTTTGTGACGATTGATGGTAAAGTTTGTGTGGCGTACTATCCAAAAGATTGGGTAATTGGTCTTTCTAAAATTAATCGAATTGTCTCGTTTTTTGCGCAACGTCCACAGGTTCAAGAACGCTTAACTGAGCAACTTTTGACAGCATTTCAAACCATTCTTGAAACCGATGATGTGGCGGTGTATGTGAAAGCGACCCATTTTTGCGTGAAAGCACGTGGTATTAGAGATACAAATAGTTATACTGCCACATCTGCTTATGGTGGCGTATTCTTAGAAGATAGAGATACTCGTAAAGAATTTTTAGCCACAGTTCAAAAATAGGAAATGATAAATTGTAATCCGCACGTAAAATGTGCGGATTTTTATTTCGGGAAATTAAATATGCTATGTGCCATTTATAAAAGTAAAAAGAAGTTAGGAAGTTACCTTTATGTTGCTAATAGAGAGGATTTTTCTTCAGTTCCCAGCGTTTTACTCGAACATTTTGGTAAACCAGAATTAGTGATGATGTTTAATCTGCTTGGGCGTAAAGCACTACACAATGTAGATTGTAATGAAGTATTGGAAACAATTAAACACCAAGGATTTTACTTACAAATAGCAAAACAAGATGATGGTTTATTTAATAGCTTGAGTGAGATCAAATAATTTGTCTATTTATAAGATAAAAAAAGTGAAAATTTGCGTTATCTCAAATTATTAAATAAAAAATTCCTTTAAAATCCACCGCACTTTTTAAAGGAGAAAAAAATGAGTAGCTTTTTTGTCGCAGGGACAGATACGAATGTGGGGAAAACAACAGCAGCGCGCGCAATGATTCAAGCCTTGCAAGAGCAGGGAGTGCAAGTTGTCGGCTATAAACCTATTGCTTGTTGTGGAGAAGAGGGTATTTATCCTGTCGCGCAATCAGAAAATACATCTGATTATGATCATTTCGTAAATGCTGATGTATTAACGCTGATGCATTCAACAAAAGAAAATGTGTCTTATCAGGATATTAATAGCTATACTTTTAGCCACTGTGCACCCATGCTCACACAAGATAAAATGCGGATTAAATTAGATAAAATTAATTGTGATTTAATGCGTTTGAATCAAACTTATCAATCTGTTGTGGTGGAAGGATCTTTTGGTTTAATGACACCAATGGCAGAAGGAAAAAGTTTTGCAGATTGGATTACTCAACGAAAAATGCCAGTAGTACTTGTAGTTGGAATTAAAGATGGTTGTGTAAATCACGCTTTATTGACGGTAAAGGTTATCCAACAATTGGGTGTGCCGTTATTAGGTTGGATAGCAAATCGAATTAATCCATTATTAAGCCATTATGCAGAAATTGTTGATTTACTTGTTGAACATATTGATGCGCCGCTTTTAGGTAAAATTCCTTATTTACATAAACCCGAAGAACAAGAATTAGGGCATTATTTAACGAATATAGATCGATTAATGTATATGCAAACAGAGTTCATAAAATAATAAAGTGTGGTTGAATTTTTTTAGTTTTGTATAAGGGCGAAATATCGCCCTTATTTTGTGTTTGAAAAGAAATATATTATTGTGATAATTAAGGTCTTACACCTAACATATGACAGATAGCATAAGTTAATTCACTACGATTTAATGTATAAAAGTGGAAGTCATTCACGCCTTCGCGAGATAAAATTTTTACCATATCCATTGCAACACTTGCTGCTACAAGATTACGTGTAGTTGGATCATCATCCAAACCATCATAGGCTTTAACTAACCACGCTGGAATTTTCACATTAGTGAATGATGCCATTTTTTGGAGTTGTTTAAAATTAGTAACAGGTAAAATACCGGGTACGATTTCAGTATCAATACCAATTGATGCACAACGATCACGAAAACGTAGGTAGTTTTCAATATCAAAGAAAAATTGCGTAATGACGTGGTTTGCACCTGCATCAATTTTACGTTTTAAATTAATTAAGTCTGCTTGTGCGGATTTTGCTTCAGGATGAACTTCAGGATAAGCGGCTACAGAAATATCAAAATCAGCGACAGAACGGAGTAATTCCACAAGATCTGACGCATAAAATGGTTTTTTCGCGTAACCTTTAGGTTCATCACCGCGTAACGCAACAATACGGCGAATACCACTATCCCAATAATCTCTCGCAATTTGTTTTAATTCTTCAGGTGTGGCATCAATTCCAGTTAAATGTGGTGCGGCTTCTAAGCCAGTTTCTTGTTTAATGGCTTTCACAATGCCGTGAGTGCGGTCACGTTCTCCCGAATTTGCGCCGTAAGTGACTGACACAAATTTAGGCTTTAATACTTTTAAACGATGAATTGAATCCCATAGAAGGGTTTCCATTTTTTCGTTTTTAGGTGGAAAAAATTCAAAGGAGACATTAATTTTTTTATTAAAATCTGCAATATGTTGATTTAATGTATCAATTTCTTTCGCGTAGCTCATAAGGCTTCCTTTAGGATTCTAAAATAGTATTTGTACAATAAAATAGGTTTTAATATGAGTCAATTTCAATTTATTCATTAAAAGTATGATTATTATTAATAATTCAATAAATGGATAATTATTGTTCAATAATAACTAATTTTTAGATCAACACATACTCAAAACTACCGCACTTTTGTTAGCAATGATTTATCCCATTTTACAACGAAAAAGAAAGTGCGGTAATTTTTTGTGTATTTTTATAGAAAGATAAATGCGTGTTAAATAAATACAATAGATTTGTTTTTTAGCGCAAAAAATTAGCATTTTATGAAAAAACGAGTATAATACGCCGACCCTGTAAATGTGCGAATTCCCATCGTACATTATTTTATCGAGATCGCACTCGAAGGGGTGATGATTAAGATTAATGGTTGTGTTCATAAGAACACTGGGTATCAAACTAATTTTTGGTAATTAATTAATGAAAACTTTTGTAGCAAAACCAGAAACGGTTAAACGCGACTGGTACGTAGTAGATGCGACAGGTAAAACTTTAGGTCGTTTAGCGACTGAATTAGCACGTCGTCTTCGTGGTAAACACAAGGCTGAGTACACTCCACACGTAGATACTGGTGATTACATCATCGTTATCAACGCAGACAAAGTGGCAGTAACTGGTCGTAAAGAAACAGATAAACTTTACTACTGGCACACTGGCTATGTAGGTGGTATTAAACAAGCGACTTTCAAAGAAATGATCGCTCGCCGTCCTGAAGCAGTGATTGAAATTGCGGTTAAAGGTATGTTGCCAAAAGGTCCATTAGGCCGTGCAATGTTCCGTAAATTAAAAGTGTATGCAGGTGGGGAACACCAACACGCAGCACAACAACCACAAGTATTAGATATTTAATCACGAGGTTTAGAAAATGGCAGAGAATCAAAACTACGGCACAGGCCGCCGCAAAAGCTCTTCAGCTCGTGTATTTATCAAACCGGGCAGTGGTAAAATCACTATCAATCAACGTGAATTAGATGTTTACTTTGGTCGCGAAACAGCACGTATGGTAGTACGTCAGCCATTAGAGTTGGTTGAATTAACTGATAAATTAGACCTATACATCACTGTTAAAGGTGGTGGTATTTCTGGTCAAGCGGGTGCAATCCGTCACGGTATCACTCGTGCATTGATGGAATACGATGAAACATTACGCCCAGCACTTCGTGCTGCTGGTTTCGTTACTCGTGACGCACGTCGCGTTGAACGTAAAAAAGTGGGTTTACACAAAGCACGTCGTCGTCCACAATACTCAAAACGTTAATTTTTATTTTCGTTTCCAAAAGAAAAGCAGAGAGAAATCTCTGCTTTTTTATTATTTGAGTTACTCTAACTTATTGATTATAAAACAATAAAAAAGATTATATTGGCAAATAGGTAAGGCTTTATGGTAAAATGTTGCCCCTTAAAAACCTAGAATATTTTTGGATCTTCGGAGGAATAAATGTCCAGCGCATCAAGTAAACGTTCAGTAATGACCCTTTTTTCAAATAAAGATGATATTTATTGCCATCAGGTAAAAATTGTTTTGGCAGAAAAAGGTGTGCTTTATGAAAACGCAGAGGTTGATTTGCAAGCTCTACCAGAAGATTTAATGGAATTAAATCCATACGGCACTGTGCCTACGTTGGTTGATCGTGATCTCGTATTATTTAATTCACGCATCATAATGGAATATCTTGATGAGCGTTTTCCACATCCTCCATTAATGCAAGTGTATCCTGTTTCTCGTGCTAAAGATCGACTTTTAATGTTACGTATTGAACAAGATTGGTATCCAACCCTTGCAAAAGCAGAAAATGGCACAGAAAAAGAAAAAACTTCAGCATTAAAACAGTTAAAAGAAGAACTATTAGGGATTGCACCAATTTTTCAACAGATGCCTTATTTTATGAATGAAGAATTTGGTTTGGTTGATTGCTATGTTGCACCATTATTATGGAAATTAAAACATTTAGGCGTGGAATTTACAGGCACAGGAAGTAAAGCGATTAAAGCTTATATGGAACGTGTGTTTACACGTGATTCTTTTTTGCAATCTGTAGGTGAAGCTGCACCAAAAAATTTAATGGATGATAAATAATGGAATATAAATCTTCTCCTAAACGCCCTTATTTATTACGCGCCTATTATGATTGGCTAGTAGATAATAGTTTTACGCCTTATTTAGTTGTTGATGCGACTTACTTAGGTGTGAATGTTCCTGTCGAATATGTAAAAGATGGACAGATTGTATTAAACTTGTCTGCCAGTGCTACGGGCAATTTACAACTTACAAATGATTTCATCCAGTTTAATGCGCGTTTTAAAGGCGTCTCTCGTGAACTGTATATTCCAATGGGCGCAGCCCTTGCGATTTATGCTCGTGAGAATGGCGATGGCGTGATGTTTGAACCTGAGGAAATTTATGATGAACTTAACATTGAGCCAGATACTGAACAACCAACAGGTTTTTATGAAGCAGTAGATAAGCCTAAAAAACGAGAAGAAAAAAAGAAAACAAAATCAGTTTCCCATTTAAGAATTGTGGATTAAGAAAAAACGCGATGAAATTATCATCGCGTTTATTTTTATAAATTACCTTGTTTTGCAATAAAGTTGAGAATTTTTTCTTCAATGCCTTTTGTATCCAATCCTAAATCTGCCAATGCTTCTTGCTGTGTCGCTTGTGGAATAAAATAATCTGGCAAGCCAAGTTGTAAAAGTGCGGTTGATTTTCCTGATGAATTTAGTACTTCCGCAACAGCAGATCCCGCTCCACCTTGAATTGCATTTTCTTCCAATGTGACCAAATAATCGTGAGTTTGTGCAAGCACATTAATCATTTCAATATCAATCGGTTTCACAAAACGCATATCGACAACCGTTGCATTGAGTTTTTCTGATAACTCTAAAGCGGATGGTAATAGAGTACCAAAATTTAAAATCGCAATTTTTTGACCTTTTCGAATTAAACGTGATTTACCAATAGGAAGCATTTCTAAAGGAGTAAGTTTTACACCAACGGCATTTCCGCGAGGGTAGCGCACTGCCGCAGGTTTTCCACATTGATAACCTGTATAGAGCATTTGACGGCATTCATTTTCATCACTCGGCGTCATAATGATCATATTTGGAATGCAACGCATAAAGCTAATATCGAATGCACCTTGATGTGTAGCCCCATCTGCACCAACTATCCCTGCTCGATCAATTGCAAATAGCACAGGGAGATTTTGAATGGCAACATCGTGAATTAATTGATCGTAAGCACGTTGTAAAAATGTCGAGTAAATTGCGACGACAGGTTTATATCCGCCAATTGCAAGTCCAGTGGCAAACGTGACGGCGTGCTGTTCTGCAATCGCTACGTCAAAATATTGTTTTGGGAAGCGTTGGGAAAATTCTACCATACCTGAACCCTCACGCATTGCAGGTGTGATACCTATAATTTTGGCATCTTTTTCTGCCATTTCACATAGCCAATCGCCAAAAATTTTCGAATAAGTTGGTTTACTATTATTTTTGGGCAATTCGCCACTGATTGGATCAAATTTAGGTACACCGTGGAAACCAATCGGATCTTTTTCTGCGGGGGCGTATCCTTTACCTTTTTTCGTTTTTATATGCAAAAATTGTGGGCCTTTCAGATTACGCATATTCGTAAGCATTGCCACTAATTCATCAATGTTATGCCCATCCACTGGGCCAATATAGTTAAAACCGAGTTCTTCAAATAATGTACTTTCTGGCGAAAACATTACACCTTTCATATGTTCTTCGGTTTTTTTCATAAAGTTTTTGATTGGCGGAACTTTATCAAGGATTTTTTTACTGCCATCACGAAGCGTAGAGTAAAGAGAGCCGGAGAAAATACGCGCAAGATGATTATTTAATGCGCCAACGTTTTCTGAAATAGACATTTCGTTATCATTTAAAATAACTAACATATCTGTATGCAATGCCCCCGCGTGATTTAATGCCTCAAATGCCATTCCCGCAGTAATTGCGCCATCACCGATTACGCATACTGTTTTTCTACCTGCATTTTCTCGTTCTGCGGCAACGGCAATGCCTAATCCCGCACTAATAGACGTAGAGGAGTGACCAACACTTAATACATCAAATTCACTTTCTTCACGCCAAGGAAAAGGATGAATACCGTCTTTTTGGCGAATTGTGGACATTTGCTCTCGGCGACCCGTTAGGATTTTATGTGGATAAGCTTGATGTCCCACATCCCAAATTAACTGATCAAATGGCGTCTTATATACATAATGCAGCGCAACGGTTAGCTCTACAGTGCCTAAACCTGACGCTAAATGTCCGCTAGTTTGACTAACAGATTCTAAAAGATAAGCACGTAATTCTTGACAGAGTTGTGGTAGCTGATCTTTATTTAAAAGACGCAAATCTTCTGGAGAATTAATTAAAGATAAAAGAGGATAATTGTTCATATTATTAGTCATTTTAAAAACGTGATAAATTTTGACCGCACTTTTGTGAGTGTTTAACTTTTTCTGGTAATAACGAATTCAGCTAATGCACGAAGTGCGGTTGTATCAAAAGGAATTTTTTCTAATTCAGACAAAGCACTTTGATATAGATCTTGCGCTTTTTGTTTTGCGCCACTTAATCCAAGTAATTTTGGATATGTACTTTTATCTAAATCAAGATCGGCGCCCACCTGTTTGCCAATTTCTGCACTATCGCCTTCAATATCTAAAATATCGTCTTGAACTTGAAAGGCTAAACCAATGGCTTCCGCATATTGTGTTAAGGATTGTTCTAACCTTTTGTCGGTAAAATGCGGAGAACAAATGAAACCTAATTTCAATGCGGCAATTAGCAATGCACCCGTTTTGTTACGATGAATTAATTCTAATTCACTTAAACTAATTTGTTTATGTTCAGAAATAAGATCTAAGCTTTGCCCTAAACACATTCCTTGCACACCAGCGCCTTGCGCTAAAATTTGAATTAAAGCCAGTTTTTGTTCCGCAGAAATATTCGGTGTTTTGGTCAATATTTCAAATGCGAAACTTTGCAGCGCATCGCCCGCAAGAATAGCTGTAGCTTCATCAAATTGGATATGACAAGTAGGATGTCCACGACGTAAATTGTCATCATCCATTGCAGGTAAATCATCGTGAATTAAGGAATAGGCGTGAATGGCTTCAATGGCAGCAGCAGCGTAATCTAAGGTTTGTTTCTCTGCACCAAGCATTTGACCTGTTGCGTAAACTAAGAAAGGGCGAACTCGCTTACCGCCAAGTAATAATGCGTATTTCATCGCCTCAAGCAAAGGTGCATTATGACTTTCAATGCCCTCAAATTGAGCTTCTAAAAAGCGATTGATACGAGTTTGAACCTGTTGTAATTCTTCAGAAAAGTGACCCATTAAGCATTCCCTTTATAATCATTCAGTGGCGCGTCTTCTGTTTTTTGCAATAAGATCTGAATACGTTGTTCTGCTTGTTGTAAACGTTCTTGCCCTAACTTAGCGAGTTGCACACCTTGTTCAAATTCTTTTAACGCTTCTTCTAACGGTAGATCGCCATTTTCTAAATGAGCAACAATATTTTCTAACTTCGCTAATGTTGTTTCAAAATCTTGTGAAGATGCGGGTTTACGCGCCATGGAATTATCCTTTTTCACGGTAAAAATTGTTTGCCATTGTACTGTATTTTACTTGAGTTGTTAAAAAATTATTTCAAGCTAGGACCAGTGGACTTTTCACTATCTTTGCGTAAAATACTCGCCACTTTAAATACCCAAGAAATACCTAAGCTATTTATATGAAATTTATCGTTAAACTTTTTCCTGAAATTATGATTAAAAGCGAAACTGTGCGTAAACGTTTCGCAAAAATTTTAACCTCTAATATCCGCAATATTTTACAGAAATATGATGAAGAAACCGCAGTTGTACGCCACTGGGATTACATTGAAGTGCGGTCAAAAAATGGAGAGAATCGTGAAGAATTAATCGCCTTGTTACAACGTATTCCTGGTATTCATCATTTTTTAGAAGTTGAAGAAAAACCGTTTACCGATTTACATAATATTTTTGAATTGACGCTTGCGGATGTCGCACAACAACTTCAAGGCAAAACCTTTTGCGTTCGAGTAAAACGTAAGGGTAAACATAAATTTAGTTCTATTGAAGCAGAACGTTATATCGGCGGTGGATTAAATCAACATATTGAAAGCGCAAAAGTGCGGTTAAAAAATCCTGATGTGACTGTTCGTATTGATATTGAAGATGACAAAATGATGTTAGTTAAAACACGTCACGCTGGTATTGGTGGTTATCCGATTGGGACGCAAGAAGATGTGCTTTCTTTAATTTCAGGAGGATTTGATTCAGGCGTATCAAGTTATATGTTGATTCGTCGTGGTTCCCGAGTTCATTATTGTTTCTTTAATCTTGGCGGCGCAGCCCATGAAATTGGCGTTAAACAAATGGCTTATCATATTTGGCAACGCTATAGCGCTTCACATAAAGTACGCTTTATTGCGATTAACTTTGAAGGGGTTGTCGGTGAGATTTTAGAGAACGTCGATAACGGCCAAATGGGCGTTGTATTAAAACGGATGATGGTGCGAGCCGCAAGTAAAGTCGCTCAACGTTTTAATATTGAAGCGATTGTGACAGGGGAGGCATTAGGGCAAGTTTCTAGCCAAACTTTAACCAATTTACGCTTGATTGATGAAGCCGCTGATGCCTTAGTATTACGTCCGTTAATTACCCATGATAAAGAACAAATTATCGCGATGGCGAAAGAAATTGGTACTGACGATATTGCAAAATCTATGCCGGAATTTTGTGGCGTGATTTCAAAAAATCCTACGATCAAAGCTGTTCGTGAAAAGATTCTTGCAGAAGAAGGGCATTTTAATTTTGAGATTCTTGAAAGTGCGGTGCAAAATGCGAAATATTTAGATATTCGCCAGATCGCAGAAGAAACAGAAAAAGAAGTCGTAGAAGTCGAGGCAATTTCTGTATTGGGTGAAAATGAAGTGATTTTGGATATTCGTAGCCCAGAAGAAACGGATGAAAAGCCATTTGAATCAGGTACACATGACGTCATTCAAATGCCGTTCTACAAACTTTCTTCTCAATTTGGTAGCCTTGATCAAAGTAAAAATTACGTGTTGTATTGTGAACGTGGTGTGATGAGTAAATTACAAGCCTTATATTTGAAAGAAAATGGTTTTTCAAATGTGCGTGTATTTGCAAAAAACATTCATTAATTAGGATATAAAATATGCGTAATCAAACTAAACAGCATCTTGAACAGCTTCAAATTACCATGCAGCAGCTTAATTTATGGCAAACGATGCCCCCTGCTGCAGAGGCGTTTTTAAGTGAAGAACCTTTTTCAATTGATACGATGTCTGCCGAAGAGTGGCTACAGTGGGTATTTATTCCACGCATGCAGGCATTATTAGAAAGTGGTTCAGCCTTGCCACATAAAATTGCTATTTCTCCTTATATTGAAGAAGCAATGAAGGAATTTGATGAGTTACAACAACTATTAACTCCTTTAGTTGCTTTAGAAGAACTTCTGAACAATAACCAATGCTAGAAATTTTATATCAAGATGAGTTTCTCGTTGCGGTGAATAAGCCTGCTGGTATGTTGGTTCATCGCAGTTGGTTAGATCCTCACGAAACTCAATTTGTGATGCAAACTTTGCGAGATCAGATTGGTCAGCACGTATTTCCTATTCATCGTTTAGATCGACCGACATCTGGCGTGTTGTTATTTGCATTGAGCAGTGAAATTGCGAATTTAATGTGTGAACAGTTTGAACAAAAGTGCGTTCAGAAATCTTATTTGGCTGTAGTGCGAGGGTATCTACAGGGAAAAGAGCGGATAGATTATCCACTAAAAATTCAATTGGATAAAATCGCAGATAAATTTTCTCAAGAAGATAAAGAGCCTCAAGAAGCCGTTACTGATTATGAAGGATTAAAAATAGTAGAAATGCCTTATCCTGCCGGGCGTTATCAAACGGCACGTTATTCTTTAGTTAAATTAATCCCTCATACAGGTAGAAAACACCAATTACGTCGCCATATGAAACATATTTTTCACCCAATTTTAGGGGATACACAATATGGTGACTTACATCAAAATCGTGCATTAATGTTACATTTAGGTTGTTCTCGATTATTTTTACATTCTAATAGTTTGTCTTTTATTCATCCAATAACGAAAGAGCAAATAACAATTACAGCAGGTTTAGATGAACAATGGCAGCAATTAATGAATCAATTTGGATGGGAAAATGTTTGATATTAACTTAACACACGAACAGCAACAAAAAGCAGTTGAACAAATTCAAGAACTTATGGCAAAAGGAATTAGTAGTGGAGAAGCGATTCAAATAGTGGCGAAAGCACTACGAGAAATTCATAAAAATGATAAAAAAACTCCAGAAAATTAAATTTTTTGTGATCTACTTATCATTTTTGAATATTGCTCGTTGCATAACCGTTCAAAATATTTAAACATAGCGAACCTAATTAGTAGGTAATAAGGCGAGAGTCTTGTTGATTTATTGTTTTAATAGGCGAAGCCTAGAGAGGTCTTTTATGGAAATTGGTATTGTAAAATGGTTCAATAATGCAAAAGGATTTGGTTTCATTTCCGCAGAAGGTGTAGATGCCGATATTTTTGCACATTATTCAGTGATTGAAATGGACGGCTATCGTTCATTAAAAGCGGGTCAAAAAGTACAATTTGAAGTTCTCCACAGCGATAAAGGATCTCACGCCACAAAAATAATCCCAATTGCGGATACTCAAGAATAATAAATACCCTAAATTTTTTTCTATTAATCCTAACTTAAAAGACAAGAATTAAAGTTAGAAAGTCAGTAAAGGACTAAGCTTTGTGATTAAAAAAAAGCTTAGTCCTTTTAGTTCGTATTAAATAAGAAATCCGCCTTTAAATTTATAAGTCCATCACTTATTCATCAACAATATCAGTAAATTCTGCACCTAATACTTTTGCTAAATCTTGTGGCGCAATTTCTACGCTTAGCCCACGTTTTCCGCCTGAAACATAAATCGTTTCAAACTCAAGTGCGGTTGAATTTATCACGGTTTTCACGCGTTTCTTTTGACCTAGCGGGCTAATTCCCCCCACAAGATAGCCTGTACTTTTTTGTGCTGCATCTTTATCCGCTATTTCCACTTTTTTCACACCGATAGATTTTGCTGCTTTCTTTAAATTCAGCATATTGGCCGTTGCAAGCACAAAACAAGCGAGTTTTTTCTGATCGCCATTTTCCGCCACAAGTAAGGTTTTAAAAGAGCGGTTAGGATCAATGCCTAATTTTTCGGCTGCCTCATCACCAAAATGTTGATTATTCGGATCATGATCATAAGTGTGCAAGATAAAAGGAATTTTTTGTTTTTTAAGTAAATCAATTGCAGGTGTCATTATTTCGTTCCTGGTTTTGGTGTAAAATAATGCTGATTATTTTACAGCGGAGAGAAAAATGGACGCAACCTTAAATATTGCGATAGCAGCAGAATTTGAATTAAGTGAAAAAATTGTAGAGCGTTTAGAACAAAGTGCGCTTGAAATTAGCAAAGTTTCTATTGTTGAAATAATACCTTTTGAAGAAGAACAAAATATTCGTTTTCGCAATAAAGGCGTTGAACAACTTGCGCCAAATGAAGTAGAGTGGGCTGATTTTAATTATGTCTTTTTTGCAGGAAAACTTGAGCAAGTTGCCCATATTGCGCAAGCAGCAGAGCAGGGCTGTATTGTCATTGATATGTTAGGCGTTTGTAGTGCGCTTTCGGATGTGCCAGTTGTTGTTCCAACGGTAAATGAATCACAATTACTTGAATTGAGACAACGTAACATTGTTAGCTTGCCTGATCCTCAAGTAAGCCAACTTGCTTTAACGCTTGCCCCGATTTTACAAGAAACGAATCTCAATCAAGTATTTGTCACCTCTTTATTGCCGACTTCTTATACGGATGCGGAAACCGTGACGAAACTTGCGGGACAAACAGCCCGTTTATTAAATGGTATTCCATTGGATGAAGAAGAAACTCGCTTAGCCTTTGATGTCTATCCGTATCAAACACCTAGTTTATCTAATCAATTACAACGAATTTTTCCTCAATTAGATCGTGCTACATTCCACTCAATCCAAGTGCCTGTATTTTATGGATTGGCACAAAAAGTCACCGCACTTTCAGATTATGATTTCGACTATCAGCCTCAAAATAGCGAGCTTATCGCTTTAGAAGAAACGCTAATTACACCTGTGCTTAATGGAGAACAAGAAAATGGGGAAGAATCAGTAAAACTTCATTTAAGTCAAATAAGTGCGGTAGAAAATGGCGTAGAATTCTGGTCTGTGGCAGATGAACAACGCTTTAATCTCGCCTTACTTTCAGTGAAATTGTTGAAAGGAATTTATCAGCAAGGTTATTAATGAAATTAAGGAGAATAGTATGCAAAATATTCTATTTATTATCCATTCAGCCCCTTATGATGGATGGAAGCTGACAAAGTATTAAATTTTTAATTTTCTCGATAGCTAAAAGAAACCCGCCACAAGTGCGGGTTCTTTTTTGCTTATTTTGTTGCAGCTTTCATCGTTTGAACAAATTCAGCTAATTCAGCTAAACATTGCTCGTGATTATCTAAATTTCGCTCAATAATTTTCACCGTTGCCGAACCTGAAATTGCACCCGCAGTGCCCAAAGACAACGCTTCTTTAACTTGTTCAGGCTGTGCAATGCCGAAGCCTTGTAAAATTGGTGGGGCATTGTGGGCTTTAAGTTGTTCTACAAGGGTATCTAAATTTGCTGCGTGAGCTTGATTTTCAGCACTGGTTACGCCTGCACGTGAGACTAAATAGGTATAGCCTTCGCTATTTTTCGCTACGCCTTGAATTGTTTTCTCATCCGCATTTGGCGGGCAAATAAATACCGGTTGAATGCCGTGTTTTTTGGCCGCTTGTACATAATCTTCTTTTGCCAGTAACGGAATATCTGCTACAAGCACAGCATCAACACCAACTTCTGCACAGCGTTGATAAAAAGCATCTAAACCTTTAGCAAAAATTAAATTGGCACAAAGTAATAAGCTAATCGGAATCTCGGGATATTTTGACCGCACTTTTTCCAATAGTTTAAAGCTATCTTCACTGCTATGACCTGCAGTTAAAGCACGATTATTCGCGGCTTGAATAACTGGGCCATCGAGTAGCGGATCGGAAAAAGGAAAACCGAGTTCTAAAGCATCTGCACCGTTATCCACAAGTGTGCAAATGATCTCAAAAGAGCGGTCGAAAGTAGGGTCGCAAAGGGTAACGAACGGCACGAAAGCCCCTTCATTTTTTGCGTTAAGTGTCGCAAATTGCGTTTCAAAACGGCTCATTAGTTCGTTCCTCCATTTAAAATTTTATCAACGGTAAAAATATCTTTATCGCCTCGTCCTGAAAGATTAACCACTAAAAGTTGTTCTTTTTCAGGATTTTGTTTAATCAATTTCAAGGCATAAGCCAAGGCGTGTGAGCTTTCTAATGCAGGAATAATGCCTTCATGTTTTGCCAATTCTTGGAATGCGTTGAGGGCTTCTTCATCGGTAATCGATACATAATCAGCGCGACCAATCTCATTTAAATAAGCATGTTGCGGCCCGACAGAGGGAAAATCTAACCCTGCAGAAATGGAGTAGGACTCTTCAATTTGTCCATCTTTATCTTGCATAATTGGCGATTTCATTCCGAAGTAGATGCCTGTTGTGCCGTGCTTAAGCGGTGCACCGTGTTCGCCCGTTTCAATACCTTTACCCGCAGGCTCAACACCAATTAAACGCACATTTGATTCATCAATAAAATCAGCAAACATACCAATTGCATTCGAGCCACCGCCAACAGCAGCAATGACTGCATCGGGTAAACGACCTTCCCGTTCGAGAATTTGACGTTTGGTTTCTTCGCCAATCATTTTTTGAAATTCTCTCACAATCGTCGGGAAGGGGTGAGGGCCTGCAGCGGTTCCAAGTAAATAATGGGTAGTTTCATAGTTTGCTGACCAATCACGCATCGCTTCACAACAGGCATCTTTTAAAGAACAAGAGCCTTTTTGTACAGGAATCACTTCCGCGCCCATTAAACGCATACGGAACACGTTTGGTGATTGACGCTCAACATCTTTTGCCCCCATATAAACACGGCACGGCATATCTAACATAGCACAAGCTAGGGCTGTTGCCACGCCGTGTTGCCCTGCACCTGTTTCGGCAATAATACGCGTTTTGCCCATACGTTTAGCCAATAAAATTTGCCCTAACACTTGGTTGGTTTTGTGTGCACCACCGTGTAATAAATCTTCACGTTTAAGATAAAGTTTAGTTTTTGTACCTTTGGTTAAGTTACGACAAAGAGTAAGTGCGGTCGGTCTGCCCGCATAATTTTTGAGTAAATCAGCAAATTCTGCTTGGAATGTAGGATCATTTTGAGCCTCCACAAAGGCTTGTTCTAATTGCTTTAAAACAGGCACTAAAATTTCGGGTACATACATTCCGCCAAATTCGCCAAAATAAGGGTTAAGAAGTGTGTCTGACATATTTTTTCCTATTATTTTATTTTTCTTTTGAAATGCTCATTCCTGCAAAAGATTGAGCGGTTGGCATTACTTCAATACGATTAATGTTCACGTGTTCAGGTTGTTGATGAAGCCATAATACAATATTCGCAATATCTTCAGGCTGAACCGATTGCACATTTTCATACACTTTTGCGGCTTTTTCATCATCGCCGTGAAAACGCACATTAGAGAACTCCGTACCGCCACATAAACCCGGTTCAACATTGCTTACTCGAATTTTTGTGCCTGCCAGATCGGCTCGTAAATTTAAGCTAAATTGTGTGACAAAAGCTTTAGTTCCACCATATACATTACTGCCCGCATAAGGATAAGTACCTGCAATTGAACTCAAATTGATAATCTGCCCGTGATTACGAGCGACCATATTTGGCAACACAAGGCGAGTGATAGTAACCAATCCTTTGATGTTGGTATCGATCATCTGATACCAATCTTGTAAATCCGCTTTATGTGCTGGCTCTAATCCCAAGGCTAAACCTGCATTATTCACTAATAAATCGACCGCTTGCCAACCTTCAGGAAGGGTATTTAGAGCGTTAATTGTGACTTGTTCATCACGAATATCAAAGGCAAGCGGTAGAAAATTATTGCCCAATTGTGAATGGATTTCTGCCAATCGATCTGCACGTCTACCCGTGCCAATCACTTTATAGCCTGTTTCGATCAATTTTTTACAGATCGCCAAGCCAAAGCCTGCGGTTGCACCTGTTACTAATGCAGTTGTGGTTCTCATTTTTTCTCCTAAATCTTGAGTTTATTTGTACTATTAAAGTAGTACAAATAAGTTTTGATTGCAAGCAATTTCATTTTAATTTTAAAAATGTCATTAAATGAATTAATTTAACAATATCGCAAACGTTTGCTTGATGGTATAATCTGCCCAATTCTTATTTCAATTGATCGAGGTTAATCGTGAGCAACACACAACTGAGCTATAAAGATGCTGGCGTTGATATTCACGCTGGAAATGAATTAGTCGAACGTATCAAAGGCGATGTAAAACGCACTAATCGCTCTGAAGTTATGGGAGGATTGGGTGGTTTCGGTGCATTATGTGCTTTACCCACCAAATATAAAGAGCCAATTTTAGTTTCTGGCACAGATGGTGTTGGCACAAAATTACGTCTTGCGATTGACTTGAAAAAACACGATACTATCGGTCAAGATTTAGTGGCAATGTGTGTGAATGACTTAATCGTACAAGGGGCAGAACCGCTTTTCTTCTTAGATTACTATGCTACAGGGAAATTAGACGTTGATGTGGCAGCAAGTGTGATCAAAGGTATTGCATACGGTTGCGAAATGTCTGGCTGTGCGTTAGTGGGTGGCGAAACCGCCGAAATGCCAGGAATGTATCACGAAGGCGACTATGATTTGGCGGGTTTCTGCGTAGGCGTGGTAGAAAAATCAGAGATTATTGACGGCACAGCAGTGAAAACAGGCGACACGCTTATCGCACTCGGCTCAAGCGGTGCACACTCAAACGGTTATTCGTTAATTCGCAAAGTGCTTGAAGTAAGTGGTGCAAATCCAGCGGATTTATTAGAAGGTAAACCACTTAGCGAACACTTTTTAGCACCAACCAAAATCTATGTAAAATCGATTTTACAGTTGATCAAGCAGACCGAAGTTCACGCCATTGCTCACTTAACAGGTGGTGGTTTCTGGGAAAATATCCCGCGTGTATTACCTGACAATACTAAAGCAGTGATTGATGAATCAAGCTGGCAATGGCCTGCGATCTTCAACTGGTTACAAGAAAAAGGCAATATCAGCCGTTATGAAATGTATCGCACCTTTAACTGTGGCGTAGGTATGGTAATTGCATTACCAGAAAAAGAGGTTGAAACCGCTCTTGCATTGCTTGAACAATCGGGCGAAAAAGCGTGGGTTATCGGCAAAATTGAACATCTTGGCGAAGGCGAAGCACAGGTTGAGATTCAATAATAAAATCTTAAATTTAAATTCAGCCCTTTTGGGCTGATTTCTATAAGGAAGAAAATGAAAAAAATTGCCGTCCTTATTTCTGGTCAAGGAACAAATTTACAAACTATTATTGATGCCTGCCATTTAGGCGATATTCCCGCCAAAATTGCTTGTGTGGTAAGTAACAAAGCTGATGCTTACGGCTTAGTTCGAGCCAAACAAGCACAGATTCCGCAAGCGGTCTTTCTTCGCAAAAATTTTTCCAATAACCTCGAAATGGACGACGCCATTGGCGATTATTTGCAAAGCCTAGCCGTAGATTTGATCGTCCTTGCTGGTTATATGAAAATTCTTACCCCAAAATTTACCCAACGTTTTGCAGGGAAAATTTTAAATATCCATCCTTCTCTTCTTCCTAAATACGCAGGCTTAAACACCTACCAACGTGCGATTGAAGCAGGCGACAATGAACACGGCACAACCGTTCATTTTGTCAATGAAGAAGTAGATGGTGGTGCGATTGTCTTACAAGCAAAAGTGCCAATCTTCCCTGAAGATAGCATCGAAGAAGTGGAGGCTAGAACCCGTGAGCAAGAATATCAAATTTATCCGCTTGTGATTAAATGGTTTACCGAAGGGCGATTAAGACTTAAAGATAATTTGGCATATTTAGATGGGAAAGCTCTGCCAAAATCTGGATATGCAAATGAATAACTTAGAATTTAGACAGACTATTTCTGTATTTTTTATTTAATTAGGATGTAAAAGTGCGGTGAAATTTTACCGCACTTTTAAAATTAGTGATGATGGTGTTCTGGTTTTGGAGGTAGTTTAGCTAACCCTTTACCAACCGGTAAAATTAATGTGCTATAGCTTGCAGATTGCTGACAAATTTGTTGATCTGCAAATGGTGTTTTATGAATAACTTTAATTTTCCAAATACCATCAATTAATGGAATGATATTCACACGTCCTTGACTATCTGTTTTACCTGAAAAACCTTGTGGTTCACGATGACCTGTACTTGCTTCAAGATCTTTCACGATAATAGTATCAGCGGTTGCGATGACAGTTTCGCCTGCTAATGGCTGATCTTGGTAGAAAATTTGAACAGGGAACGGTTCGCCTGATTTCGCTTTGCTAGGATCACGCAAAGGAACAATTTCAAGCGGTAAACCAACTCTTGTCATTGCCATTTCTGCATTTAATGGCTTTTTCCCTACAGTAATAAGACTTTTACCAAACATTTGGGTTTGTTCACAATAAGTGGGATTTTCTAATCCTTTCAAATTATCCATTTTCCAACCTTCAGCATTTTGTGACCAAAAAGTGGGTTTATAAGTCGCTGTTACCCAATAAGAACCATCGGACAATGCTTTCTCTGATTGATATTGATAGTTTTCGCCTTTTTGGATTAAGGTTTGTTTTTCTCCATCTTGACGAATAATTTCCATTGGTGCAAAAATTTTTAAACGTGCTTCAGGAATTTTTTCTACATAAGGGTAATCCCCATAAGCTAATTCTGCTTTTAATACAGAGCCAGATGTTAATTTCGTCGGTGCTTGAACCCAAACTTCATGAGCTTGTGCTGTGCCAGCTAAAACCAATAATCCTGTAATCAATGTCTTTTTCATATATTTCCTTAATAAGAATGGAGGAGTTAAAAATGAGTGTGAATACTAAATGAAAATAGCTATCATTTAAATAGCTATTTAAATAAAATTTTAAGATTTGTGATCGAGATCACAAAATGAAAAATACCATAAGAAATAGTATAAAAATACCCCAAATACAAAATATTTAGGGCGTCTTATAAATTTAGGAAAATGTTTTAATCATCTTTTTTAGATGGTTTAATGCCTAATAAATTACAACTTAATTTACTAATCACATGTTCTGCAGTATTGCCTAATAATGCGGCAGATAAACCTGTTCGTCCCACTGTGCCTAAAATCACTAATTCAGCTTCAATCTCTTTCGCAACTTCAGGAATAACTTCCTCTGGAAAACCTTCGCGTACGTGAGTATGATCTTCATCAATTCCAAATTTTTGGCGTAAAGCTTTCATATTAATAAGATGCTGACCTCGAATACCGTTTTCATAACCTGAAGTATTAAATTCAGGTAAATCAATCGCCATATTGATTGGTGCGGAAGGGTAGGCTGCCACCAAATGGACATTACCACGATTTAGATTTTCTGCGAGTGAAATACCTGTTTCTACCAGCTCTTGATTAAATTCATCTTGATATTCTTGCTCTCCAGAAACATTCACCGCCACAAGAATACGGCGTTGATGTTTCCAATCGCCATCACGAACCATTAAGACAGGAATAGGGCATTTACGAAGAAGTTGCCAATCAATGGGAGTAAAGATAAGAGACGTCAGTTTTTCTTCGTCTTTGGTATATTTTACGACGAGATCGTAATTATTATTTTCTACTTCTTCGTTAATTGCATCAGCTTCATTGCTATTCCACACAATATGAGATTGTAATTCAATTTCTGGATTTGCATATTTATCTAAGTAATATTGAACCGCATGGCGGTGTTTTTCAATTACTTGTTGATGCATTTCTGAACGTTCTTCGGAAGAAAGTAAAGCTGACATTTCATAAGATAAATCATAGACTGATAAAAGTGCGGTGATTTTTACCTTAGTTTCATTTTTTTGTTCTTCAACTAAACGCACTGCACGAGCTAGGGCGTACTGTTTTTCATTACTGGGATTAAGTACAACGAGAATATTTTTAAATTTCATAATAGCCTCCAAAATTGAGGCATAGGATAAAAAAGAATAGCAAAAATGGCAAGGTACAAGATTAATTTGGATAAATTTATTTTTATCAAGCACAAAAAGGCGTGATATTCACGCCTTAAATTTATTTAACTAATGTAATTTTTGTTTTATTCGTACCAGTTAATTCAATTAAACCATTTAAATCATTGATTGTAATATATTTGCCTTGTACACTAATCACGCCGAGTTTTTGAAAGCGGCCTAATAAGCGGCTGATGGTTTCTACTGTTAAACCTAGATAATTACCAATATCGCCACGTGTCATTGTTAAACGAAATTCTTTTGCTGAAAAACCTCGAGCAGAATAGCGTTTAGAAAGATTATGAATAAAAGCAGCCAAACGTTCTTCTGCATTCATTTTAGATAGCAATAAAATCATCTCTTGATCACTTTTAATTTCACTGCTCATCAAACGTAAAATTTGCTGGCGTAGTTTTGGCATTTTTCCTGCCAAATCATCTAAAATATCAAAAGGAATTTCACATACCATAGCCGTTTCTAGAGCTTGCGCAAAACTAGGGTGTTGCATTTGAGTAATGGCATCAAAACCAACTAGGTCACCGGGCAAATGAAATGAAGTAATTTGTTCTTCGCCAGATTCACTAATCGTATAGCTTTTTATTGTGCCAGAACGAATAGCATAAATTGAATTGAGAGAATCTCCTGCTTTAAATAATACTTGAGACTTTTGAATCGGTTTTTTTCTCTCTATGATATTATCAAGCTGATCTAATTCTTGTTCATTTAAGGTAAAAGGAATACAAAGCTGACTAATACTGCAATCCTGACAATGAATCGCACAACCGCCTGATTGAATTTTGCGCCCTGATTGAGCTCCCGCAACGAAATTTTTCATGTACGCCTCAAATATTGAAAAAAATAGTGTAAAATTGATCTAACGCAAATATTCTACCACTAATTAGTCAGATTAAGAAGAGTAAAGCATTATGGCAGCTGAAAAATTAACAAAAAAACGTTTAGCTCAAATTTTAATTATGTTGTGTATTTTAATTATTGCATTTGTTTGGCGATATTTTTAGAAAACAGAAAATTCTTGCTTATTTTTAAAACAAATGGATTATTTCCAATAAATTTTGCTTGCCACACTCTTATATATGCGTATAATTCGACCCCATTAGGCCTGGGTGGCGAAATTGGTAGACGCAGCGGATTCAAAATCCGCCGTTGAATAAACGTGTCGGTTCGAGTCCGACCCTAGGCACCACATACAAACCCTTGACCGTTGGTCAGGGGTTTTTCTTTTATGAATTTCAACCAGTAAAATCAATACGTTACGTTCACATCTGCCATAAAACCCTCATTAATTCCAACCTCAAATATTGCCATTTTTTAAGTATTTTTATGCATCGATTACGCCAATGCAACATTCCGAAAACTCAAAAAACTTGCCGAGCGAGAATATTTGCATTTTCACGACACACGGCGTGAGGCATTGACTAGACTATCTAAAAAAGTAGATGTGATGACATTAGCCAAAATATCTGGGCATAAAGATATTTCGATTTTACAAAATGTCTATTATGCCCCTGATATGGCGGAGGTGGCGGAATTACTTGATTAGCTAATACGTTTAGCATTGATCCGCCCCCAACGAACAACTTCGCCTGCGATATAACGTGGGCGAGAATTTTGTTGATCGACCGTAACGGGTTTTGGGAAATTAGGCAGTTTTGAAATAATCTTGGCAACGGTTTGATAGTGTCGCCCAAAATATATTGCGATATCCTCAAGCGTAATTAAATTTTGGCTTATTAGATAACGCCGCCATTTTTGCCGCATTCACAATTTCTTCTTCGGCTTTCTGCGAAAGTTTAATTGGTTCCATATTTCCTCCAATAAAAAACCGCCCATAAGAGCGGTGGTTTGTTAATATTGTTGTGTCTGTTCGGCATGACAGATTTTGCCGTCAAAGCCTTGATTAAGGTTTAGGGCGTGCACCATATACACTACAAATGCACACACGAGCGTAATGATTAATTTGTTCATTTTCTGTTCCTTTTGTCGGATTTTAGGTGTGATAATCCGCCGCAGGCTTAAAAAAGTGCGGTCAGATTTTGTGATGTTTTATTGGGCGATGAGGTTTTTCGCTCTTTCCCAGTTAATTTGATTAGACGCTTTAAATGCTGCAATGAATTTCTGAGTTCTTTGCCCATATCGAGGGTGATGTGATATTCCTTGCGTGGGCGTCCATTGGTGCGTTCGGTAATGACGAGGTAGTCTTCATCTTGGATGAAGCCATATTCGTTGATGCGGTTTTTGATCCAAGTTGCGTATTCTTGTTTGCTTTTTACGAATGCGTGAAGTTCACGAGCGTTGCAAAGTTGAACGGGTTGATTTTGGATTAAGCCATTAAAAACAGGAATTAAGTTTAAGTGTGTCATTGTGATGTACTCTAAGTTAAGTTTTAAAACTCATCACGAACCACTGCGAATAGTTGGTGATGAACTGAATAGGATTCGCAGTACCGTACTTAGAGCAAAACGGCGGATCTTTCGATCCTCCTAAACAGTTCATCATTGGGCTTTTTCATAAATTTATGAAAAAGGTAGAATAGCTGTTTTGTGGCGATAAAAAAAGACGCATTGAGCGTCTGTCTTTCCACCGCTCCAAGTTATTCAGAAACTGCGACATTCCCGACTTTCTGTTGAAAGTGAGGGTATCTTAATCCGAAGTGAGGGCGGTGTCAAATAAAAAGCGCTGAGAATTTGAGGGAGCGAGTTATTCATCATCAATTAATTCTTTTGTTTTCTTTGGAATGTCATTCACCTCTCCTTTAATACCATCAACAGCTTTATCCAGGCGTTTTCCTACTCCATCGATAATTGTTTCAAGTGGTGTGCTTTTTAAATCTTTGTCAAAGACTTTGGTTGGATTTATCCCCAAATTATCCACGGCAATTTGCAGAAGTTGCTGATGTAATTTAGGGTCTTGTTCTTGTACTTGTTTCTTATAACCTTCAAATGCCATTGCTGAGGAATATTTGTAGTTATAATCCTCCCTTAATAAAGAGATAAGCCCGTTCTTTTGCTTTTAACCAGGCGATGACAAGTAACGGGATTGTCACAATAGACTTAGCAAGAAATTGTAAAATATTAAGGCTGTCTGCTGCACTCAGGCTTGTTGAATAATTGAACAATGAAATAACAGATGTTGCAACAAGTGACCCAAGCAAAATTTTATCTACAGCTTTCATTTTACTATCGATATTTTCAGATTGAGTTTTAAACGAACCTGCCATGCTTGCTCGGTTGGCGTCTTCAATAATCATTTCAATCTCCTCTTTTTGTTTATTGAATAATTTAATCATACCTTCAATATCTTCATGATATTTTTCGATTTGGGGTTTATTGGTTTCCGCTGTGGTTGCTAATGTCGTAATTTTAGTAAGATTATTTTGTGCGGTGAATTCATAGTTCGAAATGTCGCCACTTAATTTCTCTGACTGTTCGTGCCACTGGGAAATTTCAGTTATTTGTTCTTGTGCGTCGTTATAAGATTTTTTGAGTGTAATCAGTGAGTTTTTTAAATTTTCGAACTCCTTTTTATTCTCTACTAATTGCTCTTCAAGTGAGATGTGCTCTTCTAAATTCAATTTTGCTTTGGATATATCTGCAGCAATAGCATTGAGTTCTTCTTCTGTTCTTAATTCACCCTTAACTTCAATTAAATATAATTCCTTGATTGTCATTCTTAGTTTGATTAGAGATAAAATAAATGAATTTACATCATATTCATCCCATTTATTACTCGCTCTTTTTTTATTGAGGATGCGAATTATTTTTTTAATTAATTGAAGAGAAATATATTTTGCATAGGAAATTTCAAGACTTTTTCCAGATTTTTCTATTTTCTCTATTAAGGGATAAAGTTGCTCTATTTCTTTGATAATTTCGGGTGATTTTATTTCGCCCATCCACTCATAGTCTTCGTTGATTTTTGTATTAATTAAGTTTTTTAACTCAGTCAGTCTTGCTTTAACGGTTTTCATAGCATTCCCTTTATATATTAAAAATTATTCTGATTGTAAGGTAATTTTTCGGGATAAAAAAGCCCTCGTTTTACAGAGGGAAAAACTAAGGAACCGCATAAGTTTTAAGCCCTCATGCTCGGCTAACTTCGTTTGTCTGCCATTTCAAAGCGCACTCTGTCTTGCATTTGTGTTTCTGTGCGCTTGGATTCACTCTCTGCTGAGTACGCTTTGAAATTTACCGTCTCTCCGGTATGTCACGCCTTTAGCTAACGTTTGCTGTCTGTCGCTTTCCCATTTTTAACCAACTTGAAAACAGACCAAAAGGTGTGGTTCGGTTTACCTGTCTGTTTCCACTTTCGGCAACTGCACCGTTTTTCACAGGCTTCCACTTGGACAGATATTCAAAACACAGTGTTGCTAAGTAGGTTAGGGCTTTCAATCTAACGACCGCCTAGCACCGTTATGCACTGTGATTCTGTAGCCAAATTGTCTAAAACTCAAAACAGGTTAATGATGAGTGCCTTTCTTTATACTTGTAAGGCTCAAGTCCTTATTGTCACCACAACACATAAGGAATATAATTTCCCTCAACCACAACACAAAAAATAAGGAAGCATCATGAAAAAAATAGCAGCAGATAAAATAGCTCTTGTTATGGCAAGAGATATTTTAAAAACAAACTCTCAATATTTGCGAGAAGTTAATGAGTATGTGGCCGAAGATATTGCCAGATTTGTTTCAACATTATCATCAAGATTGCAAGAATCTATTGATGATAGCATTTCCAGTTCAGATATTTTTAACGCCCATAAGAATCAATAAAAATCACTGCCGAACATACACTCTCAGCTAATTCACTTGGTGTTAAATTTGTATTTTTAGCAGCACTTTCTAATACAGCCTGTTTGATTAGATTTTTTATCTTTATCAGATAGGCTTTTTTCTTGTTTTTCTTCCATATTTGAACCTCGTTTGTTTTATGTCTGCCATTTCAAAACACACTTCATCTATCATTCGCAACGGTTTCACATGCCGTTGTGTCTCTGTACTAGCAAATGTGTTTTGAAATATCCACATTGGGATATTCGCCTGCTTGAGCTCCACTTTCGGCAACTGCACCGTTTTTCACTGGCTTTGCATGGGCAGACTTTAAAACTCACTCTTCACTAAGTAGGTTAGGGCTTTCAATCTAACGACCGCTTAGCACCGTTGGGCTTCCGTCTGCGCTTCCGCCGAGTGAGTTTCTTTAACCAAATTGTTTAAAATTTGTGATGAAAGTCACTGACTTACATAAACTTTTTAGCTATTCTTGTAATCAACCTTGATACTTTCGATAGCGGATTTTCAGGAATGTAAACTGAAAGGTGAATCTCGCCGTCAACAGTACCTTGGGACATTGCTTTTAGCTTTTCTTCCGCTTCTTCGAATGAATGGGCGTAAACATCTGTCGCCCACCTTTTGCCGTCGAAGTGATAAGAAATTGCATAGCGTTTCATTTCTTCTTGCATAAGGAACTACCTCTATGTATTTTCAGATATTTCAGGGTGTAAACAATCAGTGGTATTGGCGACTAAAAGCCGCCAATCATGAAACCATTGCAGTTAGCGAGGGTTATACAACCAAACAAAACTGCCTACATTGCATTGGTCTAGTTATGGATACTGATAGAAAGACACCTATTTATGAATCTTAATAACTAAGCCCTGTTCGCAGGGCTTTTTTTCATCACAAATTTTTAAAGAGCATTGAGATTGTGTATCTCGTTTTGATGTGGCCAATTCTATTTAAAGTAGATTTAACTGCAACTAAAAACTGCATAAAAGTAGATATTTTCTCTATTTAAAGTAGTAAATATTTGATTTTTAATTGAATTTATTTTTGACTATTTGTTGAATTTGTGACCTGGATCACGTAAATAGAGTAGATTTGGGGGATAAAAAGGGAAAAATATCAGATGATTTGATCAAGACATGCTCAAATAGTTGCTCTGCAAATTTTAATAAGAGACAGTTTGGTGTAGAATTGTGGAATCCAAGCTATCTTTCTTTCATTCTTATGAACGAGATTTATATCAGAGAGAAATTAATTAAGGCCCTTGCCAAACAACATCCGAGTAACACGGAGTTTTTGGCCGAGCTTCCTATTGCCAATTTTTCTCGTAGAATCGATCTTGTTATGGCAAATGGAAGTTTATCCGGTTTTGAAATCAAAAGTGAGCAGGATTCATTAAAACGGTTAGGCGGACAACTGGAAACTTACATGCGATACTTTGAAAATGTAACTGTTGTCTGTGCAACAAAACACTTGCAAGGAGTAATGAATATAGCTTCTAAAAATGTGGGCATTTGGGAGTTTGATGGAAAAAAAATAATAAAACATAGAAACGCTATCAAAAATCAACTCACAAAGCAAAAGTGGCTAAGTTTCCTAAACATTATTGGTCTAAAGGCAATATTAAGAGAAAACAAAATAAAAGTGTCAGGTCTTAAATCAGAGCTAATTAAAAGAGCAATGATTCTACCTCTCGATAAAATTAAACTATTTATTCTGGATTATTTAAAACAGCAATTTCCATTAATGGAAAAGCATAGACAGGATAGACAAGAAAGAAAATTAAGCATAACAAATAAGGCTAGTAGCTCTGTAATAAATGAAAAAATGGACGAGCCACAAGCCTTATCTAGCGCAGAAATTTATCGCCGAAAAAAAATTAAAATGATTCGTCAAGCTCATCACGAAAGGATGTTTGCAATATTTGGCGACGCATATGAGTATTTGCCCTAACACCAACCCATTTTGAAGGGGATCGCCCAAATACACCCCCTTCTGATGCTTGGAGGATTTTTTCCTTTCCCCAGCTTTCTGGGATGTGAGAAAATATATGGTTATTAGCTATATAATTGGCTATTTGCTGATACCCATCTCCGTGTTCTGATGGCATCCTAAATATTGCCCAAAAGTCCTCATCCGTTGCAAAGTCAATTCTTGCAGACCATCGACCATCAGAATCATGAGAATCAATAGGAATTGGATGAATAGAAGCATAATCTCCATATAAAACCTCATATTTCTCAGAAAGTTTGAGGTAAAGATCAACTTCTTTCTGTTGTATATATCCTGCCTTTATATTACTGGTGCTTAAGTCATCTAGATTTGTCATGCCTATTGCTGGAGATGAAGGGAAACTTGTTGATAAGGAAACAATATTTAAGCTCTCAATACCATTTTTAAAAGTTTGAAGAACTTCGTTAGATATATTATAACTTTCGGTTAGATCAGAAATATACCCACTATCAATAAATATTATGGCATTTAATGGATCATCCATTGCTGCAAGTGCATTCATAGCTAATTCAGCTTCTCTAGTGCTCCTAATTCTAAATGCAACCTTTCCTTTTTGATTTTCTAAATTAATTGTTTGTCGAATAATGTTACGCAGATATTTTTCGTTATTATTAAAAAGTATTGCTGGAATAGCATTTTCATATCTTGAAGTGAATTCTTGCCAATTAATATAATATTGAGATGAATCAAAAATATTTTTTTCTTCATTTGTAATATGGTTCAGAATCTTTTCTGATAAAGGCGGGAATAAAATAAAAGGTCCATTATAAGAACTTATAATTTTCTCTAAACTTGCAGTCAACGCGGTTCCTTTTCGATTGTGTAAAACAAACGAAGGAAGAATAGATAATTTATCTTCTTGAGACAAATTAACAAATGCCTCTTCTTCTGAATTTCGAGTATGTAAAAAAGGATAATAGCTGTAATTTTGAAAGTTTACATTAATCATATTAACTCCTTAGGTTAGTTGTTATTACAGATCAACAATATCCAGTGTTAGTTTCTATAGTAAAACTGAATACCAAAAGACTTTCCCAATGACTGATATATCTTGCATGTCTGCTATCTCATCTGGGTGTTCTTCGCTGTTGTAACTACGTATTTTCACTTGTTCGTTTGGCATATTGTAGAGCAGTTTGATCCGTAATAGCCCACCGTGATTGATAGCGTAAATCTTGCCGTCTCGGATTGTCTTATTGCCCAAATCAATTCCCACCGTTGTTCCATCAGGAATAACAGGCTCCATCGAGTTTCCGTCAGCAATCACACATACCGCATTTTCGTACTGTACGCCTTGTTTACGTAGTGTTGATTTGGAAAAACGCAATTTGAAGTTGTTATAGTCCGCTATGTCATCAGCAAATCCGTTACCGGCAGCAAGGCGAATATCTTGATAAAACGGAACGGCGTATTCATCGCTATTTAGTGGAGTATTGCGATCCCATAAGTCGAATGAGCCAACGTCTTTCACATTAGAAGTTACTTGATTTTCTAAAGGATCGACTGTTCCGTATTTCAAATGAGCAGGGGTAACTCCAAAGTACTTCGCTATAGCTTCAATTTTATTATCTCTCGGGGTTGCAGTGCCTAAAGTGTAACGTCTAGCCATTTCATAGGTTACGCCAACAGCTTTTTGTAAATCCACAATATTTTTGCCTTGTTTATCCATTAATTCATTAAGTCGGCTTGCTAAATCTGTCATAGACACTCCTTTATTCTACTAAAGGTAGAAGATACAAAATTAAAATAGTTGATTCAATTCTATTTTTAGTAGTAAAATTAAGCTACTTTAAATAGAATAAAGAGGTTAAAATGCTACCAATCGAAAAAGCTTATGAAATCGTGGGCGGTATTTCGGCTATGGCTCGACATTTCAATCTTACCCCTTGGGCTGTTTCCAAGTGGCGTGAAAAAGTACCTGCGGAACGTTGCGCAAAGATTGAAGAACTTACAGATGGAAAAGTCAAGAAATCCGAATTACGTCCTGATTTGTGGGATTAATTTACCAACCTTTACCAAAAAGAAAACCATAAAAATAAGGCAAAAATTATGGAAATGAAGAAAGTTATTATCGAAATGATTGATCGGATTCCAGGGGGAAAAAGTGCGGTTGCAGGATTTTTAGGTTTTACCGAAAGCGAATTGAATAATCGTCTTTATCAAACAAAGGGCCAACGATTCAAAAACGAAGAATTGATTGCGCTGCAACTTGAGTATGGATGCACTGATTTTATCGATGAGCTTTGCCGAAATGCGGGTGGACGTTTTGTGCCAGATGTAGCGGAGGATGAATTAGACAAGGTTGAGCTTGCGAATTTACAACTGCGCGAGCTTTCTGCGCGTGGCTTGTTATTTGCTGTATTAGAAAAGGCATTAGAAGACGGTGAAATCACTTCGAAAGAAGAAGACAAAATCCGTCAAGCATTGAGTAAGCATTTAGCAGCAACTCAGCATTCTGTTGAGTTTGCTATTTCTTTGTACAAACCACAATAAAAAAGCCACGAGGAAATTTCGTGGCTAATTCATTAAGGAATATACAGATGAATCAATTATTAACGATGACGAAAGAAAAAGCAAGTATTTTGACGATGAGTAGTCGGGAAATTGCGGAGATTACACATAAAGAACACAAAAATGTATTACGTGTTATTCGTGATTTAATTGAACAAAATTTAGTCGCTCAAATTGAGCCACTAAAATTTGAGTATAGAAATCAATGGTTTGATTACTATGAGTTAAACAAGCGGGATACGTTTGTTGTTGTCGCTCGCTTATCGCCTGAATTTACCGCTGCGGTGGTCGATCGCTGGCAAGCGTTGGAAAATCGACAAAAACCAACCGCACTTATTCCGCAATCGTTTTCTGAGGCGTTGATGTTAGCCGCTCAGTTGCAAGCAGAAAAAGAGCGTAATGTGCCTAAAGTCGCTTTTGTTGATCACTATGTGGAAGTGGGGACGAGTAAATCATTTCGTGAGACGGCGAAGATTTTAAAAATACCTGAGCGTGCATTGGTCAATCGCTTGGTGGAAGATAAATATTTGTATCGTCAATCGGGCGTGCTTTTGCCTTATCAATCGGCACACACCAAAGATCTTTTTACGGTTAAAACAGGCACCGCTGAACACGGTCACAATTACACTCAGACACGTGTAACAAGCAAAGGCATTGAATTTATCGCGTCACGTTATGCTTCGGAGTTGATGCTATGAGTATGCGATTAATAGTTCAAGCAATGAATTGTAAGGTTGGCAATCCTGCTAGAAAACTTGTGCTTTTAAAACTAGCTGATAATGCCAATGATGATGGAATTTGTTTCCCAAGTTATCAATACATTGCCGATAAATGCGAGATGACCCGACGTAGTGCAATCAATCACATTGAATATTTAATCAAAATGGGATTAGTAAGCAAAAAAGAACGTAAAAATAAAGATGGTTCCATCTCAAATTTATACTTTTTACACCTTGAACAAGGTAGTGAAAATTTTGCACTGGGTGGTGAAAATATTTCACTAGGTAGTGAAAAATTTGCACTAGGGGGTAGTGAAAAATTTGCACCCATAACCAGTCACTCTTTAGAACCAGTCAATGAACCTAAAAAAACTACGCAAAAAAGCGAATCCGAAATGTTGCTTGAGCGGTTTGGCATAACAGGACAGCTTGCTAAAGATTTTATTGCGCATCGTAAAACTAAGCGAGGGGCAATTAGCGAAACGCAACTGGCAGGGATTTAACGCATCTTGGGATTGGCGTGATGAGAAACTGCAAACATCCCAAGCACAAAAAATGAGTTTTGAAGAAAAAAATGCGTTGCCGTGGAATCGTCCTGAAGACTGGGAGAATGTACTGTGAACCAATTAACTAATCAATCATTGCACCAAGGTGTATCACCACAAGTGGAGAAATTTATTGATACGTTGTTCGACCAACTTTGTGCTAGTTGCCCTCAGTTGCTTAACCTTACCCCAGAGCGATTGCAGGTAGTAAAACGCCAGTGGATTTTAGGCTTTGCTGAAAATGGAATTACAAAAATAACACAAGTCAAACGAGGTATGGCGGAAATGCGTGCTAAGCCAAATGGGTATTTGCCAAGTGTAGGCGAATTTATTCAAGCATGCAAAGTTCTGGACTACCACGAATTGGGCTTACCGAATGAAGCGGAATTATACCAACGTTATAACACTTTCTTAGGTTATGCCAGATTCAATCGGGATGAATTTCAATATCGTTCAAAAGTGGAATTTTGGTTGCTTAAAAATCTGTACGAAAAGTGCAAGAAAAAATCGGAAGAGGACACGTTGAAAGCTATTCCGAAATTACTCACAAAAGCGGCAGAAAAAGTGCGGTCGAATTTTCCTTTTGAGGATATTCCGAAAATGATTCCTGAAAAGCCAAGTTTTTACGATAAAGCGAAGGCTGATAAGGCGCGCGATAGCTTGATGGCAATGATGAAAGGAGCATTGCAATGACAAGCTATAAATGCCCAAAGTGCGGTGCGGAATTAGAGGATTTTTATACGCCAGATTATTTTATATCGAGCAGCGAATGGGATGACGATCGTTTTCGCTGTAACGGTCACTTAATTGAGCCGATACCGTTTCCGCAGGTAAGTAAATACAGCGCAGTGAATCGAACAAAATCTTGCGGTTATTTTGGGTTGGAAGATTTAGGTGTGGAGTACAAAGAATGAGTATTGCGATGTTATTTAAGCGTTGGGAATGATGTTATGAGCCAATACAAACCTTTCTTTTTACGCGATCAACGCATTAAAAATAATTGCTTGGATTTAATCAAGGAACTGCCAACAGACGATAAAAAGCCGTTGGTAGTGAAAATCCAACCGATAACACGCTCACTTGAGCAGAACTCAAAACTTCACGCACTACTAAGCGATATATCAAAACAGTGCGAATTTAACGGTAAAAAGCGAGACATCGACACTTGGAAGATGATTATGGTATCGGCTCACAAAATTGCAACAGGTGGACAGGCTGAAATGGTAATCGGGCTTGAGGGGGAAGTAATCAACCTACGAGAAAGTACCGCTCAAATGAGCGTAAAACGATTAGCAAGCCTTATCGAATATGTTCAATCATGGGGCGTGCAAAATGGCGTGAGATTTAACGATAGATGGGGATTTAAATGAAACGCTTAAACGATGATGAGATTTTGGAGTTAAAAATTGTACTTTTGATTGCGGCAGTTTGGGTAATGTTTAATATGGTGTTTGGCTAATGGCGAAAGAGTATAAATGCAAAGTTTGTGGCAAAGCGTTTGTAAAAACCTTTAGCTCAACACAAAAAGTTTGCTCGCCTGAATGTGCGATTAAATTAGTCCGAGAACAATCAAGAAAAAGGCAAAAGAAAGCGGAAAAACAAGAACAGATAGAGCGTAAAAAAAGATTACTAGATGGTGATAGAGGGCATTGGCTAAAAGCTCTTCAAAAAGAGGTAAATAAATTTATAAGATTGAGAGATAAAGGACAACCTTGTATTGCTTGTGGAACGGTATGGAAACCTAGTTTTCAAGCGTCTCATTTTATTCCGCAGGGAAGAAGCTCATTTTTAAGATTTGATGAGAGGAATATCCATTCTGGCTGTATCAGATGCAATCTTTTCGTAGGTGGCGGAAATATACATGGATATAGACCAAGACTAGTCGAGAAGATTGGCGAGCAAGAGGTTGAGTGGTTGGAAGAAAATCAACATCGAATTAAAAAATGGGAAATTTCTGAGCTTAAAGAAATGCTAAAACTATACAGATTGAAGAACAAGGAATTAGAAAATGAAATGCAAGATTGATGGTTGCAACAGAGAGGCTATGTATAAAGCTGATTGCGTTTGCCAAATGCACTATTTTAGATTTATGAGAAACGGAACTTATGATCTTCTTCCGAAACCAATCCGAAAATACAGAAGACACAATGGAAAGGGTTATCAGTTAATTTTCGAACCAAGACACCAATTAGCAATGAGCGATGGGTATGTTTATGAGCATAGATGTGTGATTTATAGCATTTATCAAAATAATTTACCTAACTGCAAGCTTTGTGGCTGCAAGCTAACTTGGAGCAGTTGTCACATCGATCATATTGATAATGACATTACCAACAACACGCTAGAAAACCTTAGACCAATTTGCCGAGCTTGTAACGTAATGAGAAGTCACACATTAATACCTAAATATACACACAAAGGTCATTCTAAAATAACTTTTAATGGATTAACAATGACAGCAGCTGAGTGGGCTAGACAAGATGGCGTAACAGTAGCTGGGAATACAATCTTGAGAAGAATTAGAGATGGGTGGAGCATAGAAAGAGCATTATTTGAGACAAGTTCAACACATCCAAATGCAGCAGTTAAGCACACTACTACTAAGTATAAAAATAGATTTGAAGTGAAATCTACTGGAATAAGCTTAGATTGAAGATTGCAAGGCGATTATTAAGTATTACAAGGCAAAAATTAAGGAGCTTACGTGAATATTGATGTAATTTCAGTTGAATTTGGTTATTGGGCTACACCTCGTTATGAGACTGAATTTCCACGTGTAGCCGCAGGGTTTGCAGAGATGAAATGTGATGCTCGTTATGCTGAAAAATATCGTATGCGTCCTATAAGCGATGAATTAGGCATGGAAATTGATGGCTACCTTGGTGTAATTAGAAAAGTCACACCAGAACTTTATGATGTATTCGTTCTGACTTATATCAAGAGATGGGAAAAACAAGAAATTTGGCGATATTTACATATTTCACGGCGTGAATATTTCAATCGATTGAAAACGGTAAAAACATCACTTTTATTGCTATTATCAACAGAAGGCAAGCAATGTTTATTTATTGCCTGAAAAGTGCGGTCTATTTTGACCGCATTTATTTCAAGGGTAGGTATTCTTTCTATTCTTGTCCTTCCTGAAGTGTGAGTTTGGGGTGTATCTTATCTAACATTTCATAAAAATTATCTTTATCTTTAGATAGCTTTAAAAGTGTAACGATAGAAGATAAATGTTCACGCAATTTAGGGTGCCCTACGTCTTCCGTTAAAAACTGGTGTAATTTTACTTTTTTTGCTTGTTTACTTGCCGATTTTTTGAGTTCTGGTAATAACTCTGGAGCGAGTCGGGCATACACGGCGTTGTTTGTAATATGCCCGAAGAATTGTGGAAATTGATTATTATTTTTCGGAGGGAATTGAACGCCATATAAACGACATAATTCCTTGTAATAGTCTAAAGGAAAGGTTTTAACCCAAGGTTGTAATTCTTTTGCGACAAAGGCTTCAAAAATTTTTGCGAGTGCGTCTTTGGCTCGTGCATCTTGATAGCCGGTGACTTCATCCACTAATGCCACAATGCCCACTTTGGCTAAAGAGCGGATTAGAATTTCTGCTTTTTGGGCGGTGTTTTGTTGCTTACCAACCAACGCCCCTTCTTCACGTGCTCGTAGATAAATATCACACACGACAGGTAAAATAGTCGCATCATATCCTTCCTTAATTTTACCGTCTTTGGTGCGATATTTAACCCCTTTGATCACATCTATAACATCTTGATTAATAAATGGTTTTAGATTATTTGCATCCATAAACGCAGGGAGTTTGATCAATTCTTCGTTTTCTGTTATTGCGCCACCACGAGAACCACGATTTGGGCGATCTAATGCTTCAAAAACAGAAGCACTTGAAATAATGCGTAAGTCATTTTGAAGCACTGCCACATCAAGCGATTTATCACCAATGCTTAATACGCCTTCGTGAATAGCTAAAGGGAGTTCTTCTAGTGCTTTTTTATGTTCCCAGCGTGCTAACGCTGCTTTCTCGGCTCGTTCTTTACGTTTTTCAGCCGTTAAGGAGGTAGAAACCATATGTTGCTCCATTGCTTATTTATAACTTTTATTAGCATAATGCTAAATTATATTTAAGTAAAGCATTATTTTATGCTTTACATTCTCAAAATTTTCCTCTACTATTTTATTCAAGGTCTCAAAAGCCTTATCAAGAACGGTAACTCACCCCGTCAGCGTGATTTTTTTATGCGTAAAATTTACCTTGTTTGTTTTATTGCCATTAAGACTTACAACGCATAAAAAGAAAATTATCAATCAATGTTCGACAGTGCGACTAATACAATACCGAAAGGGAATAAGTCCGCTGGATTCTTGACCAGTTTTGAGCTGTCGAACGCCCGATTTATCGGGGGCTTCCATCAAAAGGAAATCAAGATGACTACTCAAATCCAATTCTCAATATTTAATTTCAAAAATTCCCCAGTTCGCACGATTACCGATCCTAATAGTGAAATTTGGTTCTGTGGCACAGATGTGTGCGATATTCTCGGTTATGTAAATGCGCCTGATGCAATGAAAAAACATTGTAAAGAAGCTGGTATAGCAAAACGCTATATCAGCTATCCAAGCGGTAGAAAGGAAGCGATCTTTATCAATGAACCAAATCTTTACCGTCTGATCATCAAATCTCGTAAACCAGAAGCTGAACCATTTGAAGCGTGGGTATTTGAAGAAGTTCTTCCGCAAATTCGTAAAACAGGAAAATATCAACTTCAACCACAACAGCTCGCCTTGCCAGAACCCGAAAAGAAATTCTCTTTTGAATTTACTGAGTACGAGCTTGAACAACTCGTCTGGCTTTGGTGTGGGCATAAACAAATGAACACGCTGCTTGGCGATATGATTAAACCGCTAGAAACCATCGGCTCTTATTTCACTGGTATGGTAATCAGCCATCATCAAGAATATCGCCGACAATACAAAAACACGCTCCCAACTATTCAAAAATTGATTACGCCATTTAAAGCGTCTAATCGAATGAACTGGGAAAGAGCGAAAAACCTCATCGCCCAATAAAACACCACAAAATCCGACCGCACTTTTGAAAAATCGTGTGGCGGATTTTTACACCTCAAATTCACGAAAAAGGATAAATTATGTTCAGAATTCTCTTTGCGGTGGCGTTGTTATGGGCAGCATACGAACTCAATTTAAACCAAGATTGCGATGGGTATATTTGCGACACGTCATTACTAATTACCGCACTTCATAAACCACTTGACAGTGCACACTAGAAGTGTATTATATGTACTATATTGCGGTTTTAGCGCATAGCAAACGCAAGAAAGAATTTTACAGCCCTGATCGGAAACGGTCGGGGCTTTTTTATTGCCTAAAGAACAGGCGGGAGAAAATATATGCCAATTAAAGAGCCTGATGTGTGGGCGTTAATATGGTCTTGGTTGCAAACAAATCTTAGTTCTAGCTCAGCACAGAGTGCTTTTTGGGCGTTATTTATTTCTCTTTTAAGATTTGGGTTTATGCGTAAAAAGCCAGCTATTCGTTATGTTTTAATTGATGCAGCTATGTGTGCATCTATTGCGGGGGTGGCTGTTCCGATATGTACGCATTTATTTGGGCATACAGAATATTCTTCATTTCTCGGTACGATGATTGGTTTTGTTGGTACTGAAAAAATTCGCGAATTCTTATTTAAATTCATTAATCGGAGAATTGAAAAAGATGACAATGATGATTTCCGAAGTGACATTTAATAAAATTTTTCCACACGCAGTTAAAGGTGTTTATCAAGCTATTTCGGCGCAGATAGAAAAAGCAGGTTGTGTGAATAAGATGCAGCAAGCGATGTTTTTAGCTCAATGTGGACATGAAAGTGGCGGATTTACAAGATTTAAAGAAAATTTAAATTATTCTTGGCTTGGGCTTTCTAAAACTTTCCGTAAATATTTCCCAGACCCTCTTACAGCCAAGAGATATGAGCGCAAACCTGAGCTAATAGCTAATCGTGTTTATGCTAATCGTTTGGGTAATGGCGATGAGAAAAGTGGAGATGGTTGGAAGTATCGTGGTCGTGGACTGATTCAGATTACAGGTAAGGATAATTATGCCGCATTTAGAAAATGGTTAGGTAGAGATATTGAGCCAGAAGATGTGGCAGGGAATTTAGATTTATCTGTTAAAACTGCAGTGTGGTATTGGAAGTGCTATGAATTGGCTGAGCTTAATTCTGTCGAAAAAGTCACGCGAAGAATTAATGGTGGACTAAATGGCATTGATGAGCGTTGCAAGCTCTATCGAGCATTAATGGTAACGGATAATGACTAAGTACATTTACATGGCGTTAGCGGGTGTTGTAGTGGTTTTGATTGGTGTATTGCGTTACCAGTCTGGCGTTATAGATGAGTTGGAAATAATGACAAAGCAACAAGAAAATACTATCCAGCAACAAGAAGATGCTAACAAATAATTAAGTCTTGCGTTACAACAAGAGCGTTATGCCGTTATTGAGCAACAAGAGCGTGATAATGAGATAGAAAGGATAGCAACAGAAAATGCTGAATCAGTTAAAACAATCATTAAGACTCAACCTTGCGCTCACACTCGTTTGCCTCAGTCTGTTCTTGACCGATTGCACAAAGAAAATCACGACTAAAGCAGAATATATTTACCCGCCTCAAGCCTATACTGCACCTTGTGTCAAAACAGCATTTACTGGAGAAACATACGGCGATGTAGTCATACAGCTTGTTAAGGTAACCGCAGAGCGAGACAAGTGTGCAAGCCAAGTAGATCATCTCAATAAGTGGATTAATCAAGCAAAAGGCGGTAAATAGATTAAAAATCTAATTGAGCGGAATTAATGCCAAGTGCTGTCGCTATTTTAATGCGAGTGCTTTTCCGCAAGGTCTGTGAATTTTCGTGTTGTGAATAAGCAGCTTGAGAAATTCCTAAACGGCTTGCCACTTCAGCTTGGGTTAAACCTAAGTGTTCACGCCAAGCACGCAATGCAGAATAATCGTTCAATAAAGCTAATTTGGCAACCGCTTCTGGAATACCTGTCTCAAGTGGATTGGTAAAGATGATTTTTTCATAAAATGTTAATAAATGGTTCATCTTTCTATTTTATAAGTTTTATTCAAGTATTTTAAGGATTTTCTATGTCAGACGTGAAAGGAAAATCTACGTCTGGTCGTGGATTAACACCTAAACAAGAAAAATTTTGCCAGCTTTATATTGAGCTGGGGAATGCCAGTGAAGCATATCGGCAGAGTTATGATTGCTCAAAAATGACAACTGAAGTTATCAATGTTAAGGCAAGTGAGTTACTTAATAAGAACGGTAAGATTACGGTAAGGGTTGAAGAACTAAGACAAGCCCATCAACAACGCCATAATCTTACCCTAGATAATATCATTGCGGACTTGCAAGAGTATCGTGATATTTGTATGGGAAGAAAGCCACTTACTATTACCACTGTGGTAAAAAATGCTCAAGAAGGAACGGCACAAAGCGTTAATACCGAATGTTTCGTTTTTGAACCGACAGGTGCAAATAAAGCCCTTGAATTGCTTGGGAAGCATTTAGGGATGTTTACCAATAAAGTTGATGTAACAACTGATGGCAAGCCCTTACCTACTGTGATTAATGTGACATTTAGCGATGAGCCAGCTTAATATTCAATTTCCGACAAAATTCAAACCGCTCTTTGAATCTATTTGGCGGTTTATTATTTTCTACGGTGGGCGAGGTTCAGGTAAAAGTTTTAGTATCGCTAGAGCATTAGTATTGCGAGCCTATCAATCGCCTGTTCGAGTTTTGTGTTGCCGTGAAATTCAGAAATCGATTTCTGATTCTGTGATTCAGATGTTGGCAGATCAGATTGAAATGCTCGGCTTGCGAACCTTTTTTGATGTACAGAAAACGCAAATTATCGGGCAAAACGGTTCACGCTTCACGTTTGCGGGGCTGAAAACTAACATTACTTCGATTAAGTCGATGACAGGCATTGATGTAGTTTGGGTAGAAGAAGGCGAGAATGTTTCAAAAGAAAGTTGGGATATATTGATTCCAACCATTCGTGAAGACGGTTCGCAGATTATTGTGAGCTTTAACCCGAAGAATATTCTTGATGACACCTATCAACGTTTTGTGATTCATCCGCCTGATCACAGTAGGTAAGGAGCGGTGTAAATCGGTCTTAGTGAATTGGCAAGACAACCCATATTTTCCGAAAGAATTAATGGAAGATATGGAGCAGATGCGTGAGCGTGATTACGAGCTTTATCGTCACGTTTATGAGGGCGAGCCTGTTGCAGACAGTGATTTGGCGATTATTAAGCCTGTATGGATTGAATATGCGGTAGATGCGCATCTCAAGCTCGGTTTTACCGCTAAAGGAATGAAGAAAGTTGGCTTTGATGTGGCTGATGAGGGTGCGGATAGTAACGCTAATGCATTTGTTCACGGTTCTGTGGTGCTTGACATTGAAGTTTGGAAAAATGGCGATGTGATTGATTCCGCCAACCGAACAAATCAAAGTGCGGTCAAATTTAAAGCTGATTTGATTATATTCGATAGTATTGGCGTGGGGGCGGGAGTAAAAGCTCACTTTAAACGCTTGCCAAAATCTTTACAAGTGGAAGGATTTAATGCTGGTGGTGCAGTTGCTTATCCCGAGCGTGAATATATCAAAGGAAAAAAGAATCAAGATATGTTTTCGAACATTAAAGCCCAATCTTGGTGGGCGTTGAGAGATAGATTCTATAAAACCTATTGAGCAGTAAAGTATGGGGATGTTTACCCTGACGATGAACTGATAAGCCTATCGAGCAATATCAAAGAGCTTGAGTATTTGAAAGCAGAATTATCACGTCCTCGTGTTGATTATGACAATAACGGGCGGGTAAAGGTTGAAAGCAAAAAGGATATGAAAAAACGCGGCATACCTTCCCCAAATATGGCGGATGCTTTAGTTATGTGCTACGCCCCAACAAAACCTAAATCACTACTGGATTTATAAGATGAATATTTTAGATGGCATCAAATCACTTGCGCTAAAGTTAGGCAGCAAACAAGACCAGACATATTATGCTCGTGGGCTTAGCTTAACCGATGACTTAATGCAAATCGAAGCATTATGGCGTGATAATTGGATTGCAAATAAGGTTTGTATTAAACGCTCGGAAGATATGGTGCGTAACTGGCGCGATATTTTCTCGAATGACTTAAAATCTGAACAGCTAGACGAGTTCACTAAGCTCGAGCGCAGATTAAAACTGCGTGAGACATTAACTAAAGCGTTGCAATGGTCTAGTTTGTATGGGGCGGTGGGTTTATTGGTTGTTACTGACACAATTAACATCACTTCGCCATTGCAGCCTACAGAACGATTAAAGCGGTTGATTATCTTACCTAAATGGAAGATTTCTCCCATAGGACAACGAGATGACGATGTATTTTCCGCAAACTTTGGTCGATACAGTGAATATACCATTACTGGCGGCGCACAATCTGTTTCAGTGCATCATTCACGCTTATTAATCATTAATGCCAATGACGCACCTTTATCTGATAACGATATTTGGGGTGTATCAGACCTTGAAAAGATTATTGATGTGCTCAAACGCTTTGATAGCGCATCTGCGAATGTAGGCGACCTTATTTTTGAAAGTAAAATCGATATTTTCAAAATTGCGGGGTTATCTGACAAGATTTCAGCTGGGTTAGAAAATGATGTGGCTCATGTCATTTCAGCGGTGCAGTCGATTAAATCAGCAACGAATAGTTTGTTGCTTGATGCGGAAAATGAGTACGACCGAAAAGAATTATCTTTTGGTGGGTTAAAAGATTTACTGACAGAGTTTCGCAATGCGGTGGCAGGTGCTGCAGATATGCCAGTCACCATTTTGTTTGGGCAATCTGTTTCGGGATTGGCAAGTGGAGATGAGGATATTCAAAACTATCACGAATCTATTCATCGATTACAAGAGACAAGATTGCGTCCTGTGCTTGAAGTGCTTGATACATTGCTATGCAATGAATTATTTGGTGGGCAGCCTGATGACTGGTGGTTTGAATTTTTACCATTGACGGTGGTTAAACAAGAGCAACAAGTTAATATGCTTAATACCTTTGCTACAGCGGCAAATACGTTAATTCAAAATGGCGTAGTAAATGAATATCAAGTGGCAAACGAACTCCGAGAAAGTGGTTTATTTGCCAATATCTCTGCTGATGACATTGAGGAAATGAAAAATGCTGATGAACTTGCCCAGAAATTTTGAAGAACCAGAAGGCGAGAGCACGCAAGTTCAAGCCAGTGAAGATGAGCAAGAGAACGGAGCTTTGGTATAGACAACAGCTTAAGCAGTTCGTCAAAATGATGACCAATGATGTAGAAAGAGCCCTGCAACAACCGCAAGGCTCTTTTTTTATGGATGATGCGAAAGGATTTCAGGCGATTAGTGCAAGAGCGTTAATGAAAGTATTAGAAAAGTACGAAAAATCTGACCGCACTTCTCAAGCTGAAAATATCGCCAATGGCTTTGTTGGTCGTGGCGATGCGCAAAACCATGCTGAAGTATCAACTAACCTAAAAAATCAAACTGGCATCGATTTATCCGCTTATTTACGCAATAGTCCAAATATTACTGAGAAAGTGAATGCATTGACCGCTGGTAATATCCAGTTAATTAAGTCTATTCGCTCACAATATCTTGATAAAGTGCAAAATGCCGTCATGCAAGCAATGGTTCGGGGTTCTTTAAATAAAGACCTTGCAGCACAAATAAAAGACTTGGGTAAAACAACCGAAAAACGAGCAATGTTTATTGCGCGAGACCAGTCCTCAAAATTAAATGCCGCCTTAACGCAAGTGAGACATGAAGAGGTTGGCATAAAAAAATATATGTGGTCAGCATCGCTTGATGAGCGTGTGCGAGAAAGCCATGCGGAAAAAGATGGGCAGATATTCGAATATGCCAATCCCCCTGCTGATACTGGTCATCCTGGTCATGATGTTAATTGTCGATGCGTTCAGATTCCAGTGCTTGATGATGTAGTTAACTTAAAATCAGAAGAAACCGAATTAAGCTACCAGGCCGCAGAACCTAATAAGACAGGGAAAATGGATCTCGATGAGTTATTTGAAAGCTCTATCGGTGGAGGTGGTAATAAGTCATTTTCTAACTTTGGTGGGGTTAATTCTGAATTAATTGCGTTAGCGAAAGAGAGTATTGGGTTGGATATTACAGATTGGCAACACAGTATTGATGAATCAAGCATCAGGCACATATTGAAACAACATGGAAACGAAAAAGCGGAAAATAAACGAGGGCAAAGAGCCGTTACAAAAAAAGACATTTTATTATTGCCTTTGGTTGTCTCCGCATTTGATAGCATTGAGTACACCGGGACAAGCGATTCAGGGAATGAAACGTTTTTGATTAAAAAAGAGATTGATGACGAAATATTCAGCGTGCAGGAAGTTAGGAAGAGACACAAGAAGATTGCAGTTAAAACAATGTGGATTAAAAGGAAAAAGAAAGCCACAAGCTCCGCATAGTGCTTGACTCACAAATGGCGTCTGCTTAACGTCCGAAACGTGCTATGCCCTATTGCCTGTGGCTTGGCTTATTTTATCACTCTTAAGATACTAAATTCAACTCGGCCTGAAATTGCCGAGTTTTTTATTGGGGTAAATAAATGAAATTTACAGACAAAACCACTCAAGCAGCCACACAAAGAACCATCACTAAAGATGGTTTTTTAGTTGTGCCAGCAACCATTTCAAAAGTTGGGGTATTTGATTACCTCGCTACAGAACTTGGGCTAAAAGAAGACGGCATTAAAAAAGTCGCTCGCACAGAAAAATCTTTGTTTAGCGATGAAACGATTAAGAGTTTTGAAAATGCAACATTAACCGTAGGGCACCCTAAAGATGGGGTGAATGCGAAAAACTGGAAACAGCTCTCTGTCGGTGTCGTGCGTAATGTTAAGCGAGTGGGTGATGAACTCACAGCCGAGGCTTGGATTTATGATGAACAAGCCATTAAAACCGTACAGGAGCACGGTGTGGAACAATTATCTTGTGGTTATGACTGCGATATTAAGCCATCCACGGTACAAGATGCAGATTTTGAGATGTCGCCGATGATCGGCAACCACGTAGCGATTGTGGCAAAGGGTCGCTGCGGTGGAGGTGTAAAACTTGCCGATGAGGATAAAACCATTATGGGGAAAACCGCAAAAATTCTCGATGTGTTTTTAGGTGCGTTCGGCATCAAGTTGTCGGACGAACAGAAAAAACAAATTGAGGACGAAGAAAAGTCTGGTAGTGAAGAAGGTAAAGAGCCAAAAGGCGAACAACCAACCGAACCAAAAGAAAAACAATCTAAACCTGAAAACAAAAAGGATGAAGAAGTGAATAAAGAAGAGTTTGAAAAACAACTTAAAGCCAAAGATGCAGAAATTCAACAGCTAAAAGATGCACAAGCAAAACGTGACGCAGAAGTAAAACAAGCTGCCGTGTTGGCTGATGCTAAAACTGCATTTAAAGAAGTCAATTTTGCGGATAACTCGACTGTGCGTGAAATCCAAGAAAGTGCGGTAGTTGCGCAGGGCATTTTTACTAAAGATGAGGCAGCCAAATTATCCGATGAGGAAATTTCTGGTGCATATCAAACAGCAAAAGCGGTCGTGGCGAAATTAGCGGATGAACGTAAATCACTCGGCAGTATTTTGCTTGGTGATGCGGAGTCTAAAGCTGCACCAAAAATAGATTTCAACAAAACTTACAACAGTTAGGAGAATAATGAAATGAGTTACGCTTACGAACAAGCACCTGCGCGTGCAGGCGAAGTAGGTAAACACGTCGGGCAATTTCGGGTTATTAATGGCTATCAATTACGTAAATTTTTCGGTTTCCGCAATTCGTCCAATGCACTTGGATTTAGCCAAAAAAGACTAGGTGGTGCTCAGTGGTATCGCAAACGAGACCAGCTGTCTGATTCCGTCAAATTATCCGATGATGATTATCGGTTCCTGATTAAATGCAGAATCCTTAAAAACTACCAAATAGGCACGCTACCAAACTTAATTGAGGCGTGCCTATTTATTTTCGGAGAAGGTTGTCACATTGTCGATAACTACGATATGACCGTCTCTATCTCTGTTCCAAGTGCGAACACATCTGATTTTAAGAAATTCGCAATCAATCATTTAGATATATTGCCACGCCAAGCAGGTGTGCAATATCTTTTCAACTTAACATAAGAGGTCATATATGGCATTAGTAAATACGCCAGATGAAAGCATTTTTGCATCATCTGCAAAACGAGGCGAAGTTGATAATTTCCCCGACTTATTGCGTGGATGGGGAGTTTGCCTTAAATGAAATTGCACGGGCAACGTTACAACAATATGGGATCGTGCAACTAAGCTCAGCCACTAACAGCGACAGCGAAACCGAAGCCGCAACATCAAAAGCCGTAAAAACCGCCTATGACAAAGCAGTAGAAGCCAAAACTGCCGCAGATGGAAAGGTTGGTTTAAATGGTAACGAAAGCATTAATGGCGAGAAATCCTTTGAAAATCGTATTGTGGCAAAAAGAAATATCCGTATTTCAGACAGCCAGCACTATGCTTCACACGGAGACCATTTAAATATCGGGGAAAACAATGGCGATTGCTGGTTCGAATATAAATCAAACAACCGAGAGATTGGCACACTTCGTATGCACGCTAACGGCGATTTAACCTACAAACGCCAAAAAATCTACCTAAAAATGGATTTCTGGCAGGCTATCCACAAACGGAAATTGAAAGTTTTTACCGACAAGAGAAAGAAGCGTTAGCGTGGCAGGCGGATAATTCAACAGAACCCCCCAATGCTCACACAAATCGCCCAAAATCGTGGTGTGCCGTTTGAAATATTGGTAGAAAAAGTGATTGAGAAATCCGCCCAGTTTGCTGTCGTGATTGGCATCATTATCGGACAACGTCAAGCATTTGAAGACCGCTTACTGACATTTAAAACCCCCGAAGAATTAACCGCACTTGAACAGGAGATTGAACAATGGCAATTCCCAACATAAAGAGAAAGACCCTAGGCACCATAAAAATAAAACTAGCCGTTTTTTATACATAATTAAAATGTATTAATGATCGTGTAGAGCTTAATTTTACAATATTTTCCATTAATTATTTCTTTATTATTTGCACATCATTTTTGTTCCTCGTAGAATACGAGCAACCTTACCTTTAAAGTGCGGTGAAATTTTACCGCACTTTTCTTACAGTAAACTATCCTGAGAGATAAACGAGTATGTATCAATTATTCCGTCACGGCATTTTCCAAATGGATGCTGAAAAGGCTCATAATTTCACGATTCAATGCTTGAAATTAGCCAGTAATCCTTTATTTCAACCGATCTTAAAATCTATTATTCATGCTCCCAACGGCTTTCCGAAAACGGTAATGGGTGTGAATTTTCCTAATCCCATTGGATTGGCAGCTGGGGCGGATAAAAATGGCGAGGCGATTGATGGCTTTGGTGCATTGGGTTTCGGTTTTCTTGAAGTAGGAACTGTCACGCCCATTGCACAAGATGGGAATGCAAAGCCACGCCAGTTTCGCTTGATTGAAGCTGAAGGTATTATTAACCGTAATGGCTTTAATAATAATGGTATTGACTATCTTATAGAAAATGTGAAAAACGCTCGTTATCAAGGCGTGATTGGCATCAATATTGGTAAGAATAAATTTACGCCTTTGGAACAAGGCAAAGATGATTATATTTTCTGTTTGAACAAAGCCTATAACTACGCAGGTTACATTACGGTGAATATTTCATCCCCCAATACACCAGATTTACGTCAGTTACAATATGGTGATTATTTCGATGACTTATTGCGAAGCATCAAGGATCGTCAGGCTATTTTGGCAAACCAATACAATAAATATGTGCCGATTGCGGTAAAAATTGCACCAGATTTAACCGAAAGTGAATTAGTGCAAATTGCGGATACATTGGTTCGTCACAAAATGGATGGCGTTATTGCAACGAATACTACAATTTCTCGTGATACTGTGATGGGGATGAAAAATGCGGAACAGCAAGGCGGATTAAGTGGAAAGCCGTTACAGCATAAAAGTACAGAGGTTATTAAGCGATTACATCAAGAACTGAAAGGTCAGATTCCGATTATTGGTAGCGGTGGCATTGATGGGTTGCAAAATGCACAAGAGAAAATTGAGGCTGGCGCCGAGTTGTTGCAAGTTTATTCAGGATTGATTTATCACGGTCCAAAATTAGTAAAAGAATTAGTAAAAAATATTAAATAATGACAAAAAAATACGACTTACATTGTCACAGCTCCGCATCAGATGGAGTGTTGAGTCCAACTGAATTAGTGCATCGTGCTTATGCGCAAGGCGTGAACGTGCTTGCATTATGCGATCACGATACGATTGCGGGTATTGATGAAGCTGAGATTGCAGCGAAAGAAGTAGGCATTGAATTGATTACTGGAGTAGAAATCTCGACAAATTGGGAAGGGCGAGGGATCCATATTGTAGGATTAAACTTCGATAAAACTCATCCAAAAATGACCGCACTTTTGCAAAGTCAAAAAGCATTACGGGAAAAAAGAGCGGTGGAAATTGGCGATAAATTAGAAAAAGCAGGGATTCCTAATGCTTATGAAGGTGCGAAAGCCTTAGCTGATGGTGAAGTTACACGTGCTCATTACGCACGTTATTTGGTGCAGATTGGTAAGGTATCTAATGATGGTCAGGCCTTTAAACGCTATTTAGGGCAAGGAAAATCGGCATTTGTTAAAGCTGAATGGGCTGATATTCCCACAGCGATTGAGACAATCCATGCCGCAGGCGGTATAGCTATTATTGCACATCCATTACGTTATAACATGACGGGGAAATGGGTGCGTAAGCTGATAGTCGATTTTAAGGCTTGGGGCGGTGATGGCATGGAAATGGCGGATTGTGGTCAGACAAAAGATCAGCGTCAAATGCTTGCTCGTTGGGCAAAAGAATTTGATCTGCAGGGATCCGTTGGTTCAGATTTTCATTTCCCTTGTGGTTGGGTTGAGTTAGGAAAAAATTTAGATTTAGTTGATAGCGTTATCCCAGTTTGGGAAAAATTTTAGTCAGATAGAGAATGTTCAAATAATAAATACCTGTTTCCTTGATAATAATTTATTCGGAAACAGGTATTTTTTATGGTGCAAAATATAAAAAACTGAATTTATCCTTGAGATTTTTTCTGATTATCTAATAAATAATTTGGCGGTAATTCAGGTGTAGAATCTTGTTCATCAAAGGATTCAATTTCAGGTTTGAGATAAAATTCAGCCGCTTCATGATTACTTTTCGTTTTGCCTAATAATTGTGGCTGAAGTTTTACAAAAGTACTATTTGGTGCAAGCCAGATACCGATAAATGCCTGATTAAATTTAGCATCAAAATCGTGTTCCAAAACTGTATCATTTAAGACGAAGTAGCCTCTATCTGGTAAGGCAATATAGTTCAAAATATCGTTTGGGGAAAAATCAGGAAAGGTCGCTTGCATTTCTTTAAGCCAGCTTTGAGTATCGCCATCATTAAGTTTTAAGGTTTCGATTTCTTTAATGAGCGTAATCGCAAAATTTTTTCCTTCAATGGGTTTTTCATATTTGAAAGAGAGCATTAATGGACGTTCATTTTCTTGATAAGTGCCAGTTTCAGAAAACAAACCAATGGTATAAACATGGAACGGACCCCAAGTGTATTCGGCATTTCCGATGGGTTGCCAATGAGCAAAAGGTGCGGCAGAAAAAAACGTTATCATTGCCACAAAAAGGGATTTCATTTTCATAATAAATTGCCATGAATAAAATTGTGTTGATTATAACAAACCGCATCAAAAAACAAATGAGAAACGAGTAAAAAGGCGAGTAATTTTACTCGCCTTTAATATTACTGATGTTAATTTGTGCGATGAATTATTTTAAGCTACCCACCATATCTTCTGGGCGAACCCATTTATCAAAATCTTCGGCAGACACTAAACCTAAATTAATCGCTTCTTCACGTAATGTGGTGCCATTTTTATGTGCGATTTTTGCAATTTTAGCTGCATTTTCATAACCGATATGCGTATTAAGTGCGGTCACCAGCATCAATGAATTTTCAAGTTGTTGTTTAATGCGTGGATAGTTTGGCTCAATACCCACTGCACAGTGTTCATCGAAAGATACGCAAGCATCGCCCAATAATTGAGCAGATTGTAAGAAGTTTGCAATCATCACAGGGTTGAACACATTTAATTGGAAGTGACCTTGTGAACCCACAAATGCGATTGTAGTGTCATTACCAAATACTTGTGCGCAGACCATTGTCATCGCTTCACATTGAGTTGGGTTTACTTTACCTGGCATAATTGAAGAACCTGGTTCATTTTCAGGAATTAAAATTTCGCCAATTCCCGAACGAGGGCCTGATGCTAATAGACGAATATCGTTCGCAATTTTAAATAAACTCATTGCTAATTGACGTAATGCACCGTGAGTTTCAACAATCGCATCATGAGCCGCTAATGCTTCAAATTTATTATCTGCAGTGACAAACGGAAGTGCGGTGAATTTTGCAATGTAATCTGCCACTTTCACATCATAGCCTTTCGGCGTGTTCAAACCTGTACCAACCGCGGTACCACCCAATGCTAATTGACTTAAATGTGGCAGCGTATTTTTTAATGCTTTTAAGCCGAAATCTAATTGAGCCGCATAAGCCGAAAATTCTTGACCTAATGTGAGTGGCGTTGCATCCATTAAGTGAGTGCGGCCAATTTTTACCACATTTTTGAAGGCTTCAGATTTTGCCGCAAAAGTTTTTTGTAAACGTTCAACACAAGGAATGGTGTGCTCAACTACTTTTTTATATGCCGCAATGTGCATTGCCGTTGGGAAAGTATCATTTGAAGATTGTGATTTGTTCACATCATCATTTGGGTGAATAATAGATTTTTCGCCTAATTTTCCACCGTTTATCACATGTGCACGATTGGCAACTACTTCATTCACATTCATATTGGATTGTGTGCCAGAACCAGTTTGCCAAATAACAAGTGGGAATTGATCATCTAATTTATTTGCTAAAATTTCGTCACAAGCTAGAGCAATTAAATCACGTTTTTCAAGAGGTAATACACCTAAATCATGATTAGCAAATGCGGCTGCTTTTTTCAAATAGCCAAAAGCTTCGATAATTTCATGTGGCATTGATGCGGCTGAACCAATTTTAAAGTTATTGCGTGAACGTTCAGTTTGTGCAGCCCAGTATTTATCTGCTGGAACTTGAACTTCACCCATTGTGTCTTTTTCAATACGAAATGCCATTCTGTACTCCTATGAATTGAATGAAAATTAAAACGCAAGCGATTTTAACACTTCCGAGTTATGAGTGGAACGTAACAAAAACGTTAAAAATCAGTTTTGTGACATAGATCATAAAAGTGCAGTGGATTTTCACGCATTTGTAATAATATATATTTAATTATTTATTTTTTAGGGTTTTTTCGTTAAAATTCTACCCTCTTCATAGGGCAAGATTGAGAAAATAACGGGGCTAAAATGGCAAAAACTGCACAATTTTATATTCTTACGGAAAATTGTACTTTAACTGTCGAAGAAATAGCCTGTAATCTTGCTGCTTCAATATGGCGTTCAGGGAAAAAAGTACTAATTAGTTGCGAAAGTGAGGCTCAAGCGCTAGAGATTGACGAGCGTTTGTGGCAACGAGATCCTAATGAATTTGTTCCGCATAATTTATCGGGTGAGGCAACACAATATCCCACACCGATTGAGATTTCATGGCTTGGAAAACGAAATTTACAACGCCGTGATGTGTTAATTAATTTGCAACAAGAAATCCCAGATTTTAGCCACAGTTTTACCCAAATTATTGATTTTGTGCCGAAAGATGATGCGTTAAAAACACAAGCTCGAGAACGTTATAAACAATTACGTCAGCAAGGTTGGAATCTTTCTACTGAAAACGTGGGTTAATAAATGAACGATATTACCTTTTATCAACGCTTTGAAGCCGATATTCTCGCAGGGCGTAAAACCATCACCATTCGAGATAAATCCGAAAGCCATTTTAAAGCAGGTGATATCTTATGTGTTGGTCGATTTGAAGATAATCAATACTTCTGCACCATTGAAGTGTTAAGAGTGTCGCCGATTACTCTTGATGAACTGACGGAACAACATGCCGCTCAGGAAAATATGGGGTTGGAAGAATTAAAAGAGGTGATTCGGGGGATTTATCCGAATGAAGAACAGTTTTTTATTATTGCATTTAGGAAAATCTAAATGGAAGAGTTCTATATTTTAGGAAAAGGTAAATATAGTTCAGAAGAGTTTTTCAATACGTTAAATTTACCAGAACAACAATCCGATCTTAAATTAGTCTTTCTTCCCTATTCTGAACGTTTATTGCCAGAATACAATATTGATAATTTTTATTCAGTGATTATTTCTGATGAACCTTTAGATGACGAAGCCAATTTAGTGATTATTCAAGAACAAGACTTCTTAACTAAAGAACGAGCTATTTTTGCTTTAGAAATACTCATTGCTTGGGTTACAAATTCAAATATAGTGAATTGGAACTTTGAGGATTATCTCGCATTTGTATCTGACTTTAAAAAATCGAATATTGAAAGATTAGCACAATCAAATTGGGTAGGTTCTCCAGAAGAATTATTAGTTCTGTCTAAAATAAATATTGATAATATATGTAGAAATGTAAAATTAAATAGAGTAAATAAAATTTATTCATTTCTATTTTGTAATCATCTTCCAGAATTTAGCATTATTCCTGCAATTTCTGATTTAAATGAAAGTTTTATAAGAGAACAAATGTTAGGTATTGATGTAGAACAAGTTATTATTCCATTCTTTTCTATATGGAAAAATAGAGAAGATTTTTCAGAAAAATTCAAAATTTCAACAGTAATAATTTAATTATTGAAGTGTTAAGTGTATCGCCGATTACTCTTGATGAACTGACGGAACTGCATGCGAAGGAGGAGAATATGCGTTGGAGGAGTTGAAAGAAGTGATTAAAACAATTTATCTAGATGAACATGAGTTTTGGATAATTAATTTTAAACTTATTGGATAGTTTTAAAATTTGCCAATTATTATAAAGGAAATAAACATTAATAATGAATTTTTCTTATATTTTAGAACAACTTAAAAGTTTTACTGTTGAGGACGTTATTCTCAAAGTCTGTTATTTTGTTATCTCAATTATCGTAGGTAAAGTTTCACGGCAATGTTGGGAGGTGGTTAAAATATACGTTAATGAATGTAGAACGATTAGAGAGCTTTCTGAAGTAGATAAAGAATTTATTCAAAATAATAATTTTGAATTTGAAGTCGATAAGTAAAATGAATACCCAAATTTAGAAGAGTTAAAGCGGAAAGGAATAGTAAATATTGAGTTTTGTGAGGATGAATTACAAGATGGCTCAGGAATTTATTTATGTAACGTAACAAATAAAAATAGATTAAAAATTTCATTAACGAAATTTGGAAAACGAATAAAATATCTTATAGAAAAATAATTTAGTACTTAGTGGATTAGATTCCCACTCAACAAAAAGAGAAGATATAAATGACACAAAAATTCGAAATGGCAGACCGTTTTAATCCGTCTGCGGTAGAGCAAGCCCTTTATCAACATTGGGAAGAGAGCGGTTATTTTAAACCGACTGAAAATGAACACGCGCCGAGCTATTGCATTGCGATTCCGCCGCCGAATGTAACAGGTTCCCTACACATGGGGCATGCTTTCCAACAAACCTTAATGGATACCTTAATCCGTTTTAACCGTATGGAAGGGCATAACACCTTATGGCAAGCGGGGACAGACCACGCAGGTATTGCAACCCAAATGGTGGTGGAACGTAAAATTGCGGCTGAAGAAGGCAAAACGCGCCACGATTATGGTCGTGAAGCGTTCATCAACAAAATTTGGGATTGGAAAGCTTATTCAGGTGGCACAATCAGCCAACAAATGCGTCGTTTAGGTAACTCAATCGACTGGGAACGTGAGCGTTTCACCATGGACGATGGTTTATCGAATGCAGTAAAAGAAGTGTTTGTTCGTTTGCACGAAGAAGGTTTGATTTACCGTGGCAAACGCTTAGTAAACTGGGATCCAAAACTTCACACCGCAATTTCTGATTTAGAAGTTGAAAATAAAGAAAGTAAAGGCTTCCTTTGGCATTTCCGTTATCCGTTAGCAAACGATGCAAAAACGGCAGATGGTAAAGATTATTTAGTGGTGGCAACCACACGTCCAGAAACTATGTTGGGCGATACGGCGGTGGCGGTACATCCTGAAGATGAGCGTTACCAATCTTTAATTGGTAAAACTGTTGTTCTACCACTGGCTAATCGTGAAATTCCGATTATTGCCGATGAATATGTGGATCGTGAATTCGGTACAGGTGTCGTGAAAATCACCCCAGCACACGATTTCAACGACTATGAAGTGGGTAAACGTCATAATTTACCAATGGTAAATATATTGACGCTGAACGCAAATATTCGTGATGAAGCGGAAATTATCGGTACTGACGGCAAACCACTTGCTGGTTATGAAGCGACAATTCCTGCGGATTACCGTGGCTTAGAACGTTTTGCTGCGCGTAAGAAAATTGTCGCAGATTTTGAAGCACTGGGTTTATTAGACGAAATTAAACCACACGATTTGAAAGTGCCTTATGGCGACCGTGGCGGTGTGCCAATCGAGCCGATGCTAACCGACCAATGGTATGTGAGCGTGAAGCCGCTTGCTGATGTGGCAATTAAAGCGGTGGAAGACGGCGAAATCCAATTTGTGCCGAAACAATACGAAAACCTTTATTTCTCTTGGATGCGTGATATTCAAGATTGGTGTATTTCTCGCCAACTTTGGTGGGGACACCGCATTCCAGCGTGGTATGACGCAGAAGGCAATGTGTATGTCGCACGTAACGAAGAAGAAGTGCGGTCAAAATATAACTTAGATTCTGCGGTTGAACTCAAACAAGATGAAGATGTATTAGACACGTGGTTCTCATCAGGTTTATGGACGTTCTCTACTTTAGGTTGGCCAGAGCAAACTAAAGAGCTCAAAATGTTCCACCCAACGGATGTGTTAATCACAGGTTTTGATATCATCTTCTTCTGGGTTGCGCGTATGATAATGTTTACGATGCACTTCGTAAAAGATGAAAACGGCAAACCACAAGTGCCATTCAAAACCGTGTACGTAACAGGCTTGATCCGTGATGAACAAGGTCAAAAAATGTCGAAATCGAAAGGTAACGTGCTTGATCCGATCGATATGATTGATGGTATTAGCCTTGAAGATTTACTTGAAAAACGTACTGGCAACATGATGCAGCCGCAATTAGCAGAGAAAATTGCTAAAGCAACGCGCAAAGAATTCGCTGAAGGTATTGCGGCTCACGGTACAGATGCATTGCGTTTCACATTAGCGGCATTAGCTTCAAACGGTCGTGACATCAACTGGGATATGAAACGTTTAGAGGGCTACCGTAATTTCTGTAACAAATTGTGGAATGCAAGCCGTTTCGTCTTAACGAATGAAAAATTAGATTTAAGCCAAGGCGAGATCGAATTCTCATTAGCGGATCGTTGGATTCAATCAGAATTCAATCGTACCGTGGAAACTTTCCGTAATTCATTAAGCCAATATCGTTTCGACCTTTGTGCCAATGCGATTTATGAGTTTACTTGGAACCAATTCTGTGACTGGTATTTAGAATTGACTAAACCAGTATTTGCAAACGGCAACGCAGCACAAATCCGTGCGGCAAGCCAAACCTTGGTTCACGTGTTAGAAAAATTATTACGTTTAGCGCATCCGCTTATTCCATTTATTACCGAAGAAATTTGGCAAAAAGTGAAAGGATTTGTGGACATTACTGCAGACAGCATTATGTTACAACCTTTCCCACAAGTGGAAGAGAACGGCTTTGATCCAGAGGCGGAAGCTGAAATTGAGTGGTTAAAAGAAGTGATCGTTGCGGTGCGTAATATTCGTGCAGAAAGCAACATCGCCCCAAGTAAAGGTTTAGATCTGTTATTCCGTAATTTAAGTGCAGAAAATGCAAAAATTCTCGAAAAACAGACCGCTCTTTTAAAAGCCATGGCGAAATTAGACAACGTTCAAATGTTAGCGGCAAACGAAACAGCACCACTTGCGGTAGCGAAACTCGTGGGCAATGCTGAATTGCTCGTACCAATGGCTGGCTTTATCAATAAAGAAGCAGAGCTTGCCCGTTTAACCAAAGAGATTGAAAAATATCAAAACGAAGTGAAACGTATCGAAAACAAACTTAGCAATGAAGCTTTCGTGGCTAAAGCACCCGAAGCGGTTATTGCGAAAGAACGCGAAAAACAAGCGGAATACCAATCTGGATTAGAAAAAATCCAAGAGCAGTATAAAGCGATTGAGGCGTTGTAACAAAACATAAAAAGTAGGCATTATGCCTACTTTTTATTTTTGATTTAGTCCTAAAAAATCCCCAACTTCATGTTCGAGTTGGCTCATTGTGATCAGAGCCTCTTGGGTTTTCTTAGCTGCATCTTCATCAATAACAGTCATTGCAAAGCCCACATGAACAAGCACCCATTTGCCAAGTAAATCGGCTGGATTTCCCGTGCAGACTAGTGAAATATTTACTTCACGTTGTACGCCACATACATCTACTGTGGCAAGTTGAAGAGAATTTTCATCAATTTTGACAATTTGATCGGAACGCCTAAACACATAATATTTTTACTCCTATTAGTATTTAAGCTGAAATTTAGTGATTTCTATGTTATTAAAATTAATAAATATTATTAAAAACTAACCGCACTTTTTCTTGATCTTTTACGCCAGCAGAACTTTCCACCCCAGAATTAATATCCAAGCCTAAGCAATTTTGTTGAATGGCTTGTTCCACATTATTTGGTGAAATGCCGCCAGCTAAAATAATCTTGTGTTTAAGATTTTCAGGAATTAATGACCAATCAAAAGTTTTCCCCGTGCCACCTTGTTGGTTCGCTGTTTGGCTATCGAAAATATAACGTTCTACATTTAAATTATCGGTAAAATCGACCGCACTTTGGGATTCGATATTGACTGAAATCGCTTTCCAGATTTGCGTGTTTTTTGGTAGTTGCTGGCGAAGTGCGGTAATAAATGCTTCAGTTTCTGCACCATGTAATTGCACCGCATAAAGCTGCAACTGGCTGGCTATTTTGACGATAAAGTCAATTTCTTGATTCTGAAAAACACCAACAAATCTAAGTGGCGCAGCGGTTACTAATTCTTGCGCTTGGCGTAAACTCACACAACGTTTTGAATGTTCTACGAAGATTAATCCGCCGTAAAGTGCCCCGTTTTCGTAAACGATTTTGACATCTTGCGTGCGTGTTAAACCGCATACTTTATTTTCTCCAAAAATCACCGAGCGAACAGCATTATTCAAATCTTGGTTGCCCATTAAGCTGCTCCCAATTAAGAAACCATGTGCCACTTTTTGTAATTGACGAATTTGCTTGTGATTGTAAATGCCTGATTCGCTAATAATACGTACATCAGCAGGAATACAGTCGGCGTATTTTTTAGTGAGTTCAACAACACGATTTAAATCCACAGTTAAATCGTGCAAGTTACGATTATTGACACCAATAATTTTCGCACCAAGTGCAAGGGCACGTTCAAATTCTTCTTCATTACTGGTTTCTGTCAATACGCCCATGCCAAGAGAATGCGCAAGCTCTGCCAGCACACGATAAGTTTCATCATTTACCACAGAAAGCATTAATAAAATCGCATCCGCTTGATAGTAGCGAGCAAGGTAAACTTGATATTCGCTAATCATAAAATCTTTGCAAAGCACAGGTTGGCTTACGATATCGCGAACTAAAGACAAGAATTCAAAATTCCCTTGAAAGTATTTTTCGTCAGTTAGCACAGATACAGCAGAGGCATAATGTTTATAGACATTGGCGATTTCTTCCAAATTAAATTCAGCACGAATTAATCCCTTAGAAGGGGAGGCTTTTTTACATTCCAAAATGTAAGCGGGCTTTTGATGCGTGCCTTTTGCTAACGCATCATAAAAAGAGCGGTCAGAGTTTTGAATGTTTTGTTTAAATTGTGAAAGGGGAAATTCCTTTTCTTTTGCTTTAACCCATTGCGCTTTGTCAAGCACGATTTTTTGTAGCACCGTAGCGGAATCAATGGGTTTAGTAAAATCTTGAGTAATCATCATTTTTCTTCTTATTGTGGCGTATAAAATTAGCTTTTATTAATATGTGGTTAATTTCTGTAATGTTTCAAAGGCTTTACCTGATACAAGATGCGCCAGTACATTTTGCACATTTTGTTTTAAATCATCGTAACCGAATAATTTCAATAATAATGCCGTATTTGCAGCCACCGCATTAGCATGTTCAGCCTTTCCTTTGCCTTGTAAAAGTGCGGTCAGATATTGGGCATTTTCTTGTGGTTCACCACCGCGAAGACTTTCGAGGGATTGCGTTTTTAAGCCAAAATCTTCAGGCGTTAAAGTGAAATATTCAATTTTGCCATTTTTAATTTCTGCCACTTGTGTTTCGCCGTGCAATGCGACTTCATCTAAGCCAGAACCATGTACAACAAAGGAATGTTGATGTTCTAAGGCAACTGCGGTTTCAGCATAGGTTTTTACTAATTCAGGCGCATATACGCCAAGTAAATGATAAGTTGGGCGAGCAGGATTGATAAGCGGCCCTAAAATATTAAAGATAGTGCGCGTTTTTAAAGCGGCACGGACTGGCGCAACATGGCGGAAGCCAGAATGATATTGTTGAGCAAATAAAAAACAGACACCAATTTCATCTAACGCTTGTCGAGCTTGCTCTGGTGTGACATTCACATTAACGCCAAGTGCGGTAAGCACATCGCTAGCACCTGATTTACTCGACACGCTACGATTGCCATGTTTTGCTATTTTTGCTCCCATTGATGCCGCAACAATCGCACTGGTAGTGGAAATATTAATAGTGTTTTGACCATTGCCTCCTGTTCCTACAATATCCGCAAAAGGATAATTTGGATATGGAAATGCTTTGGCATTTTGTAATGAGGCGGCAACCGCACCCGAAATTTCCTCAGTATTTGCTTCCCGCACTTTTAAAGCAATAAGCATTGCAGCAATTTGTTCATTGGAAAGCTCACCTTGGATGACTGCATTAAAAAGAGCGGTGCTTTCTGAGGTTGAAAGTGAATGTCCGCTATAAAGTTGTTCTAATAATTGGTTGTGTTGCATAGTCTATTCCTGTTTTTATTTGTATATGGATTTGTTAATTTTCTATATTTTATTAAACATAAATATCGTAATCTAAATCACGCGCCTCATCGCCTGTCATTCCTCGGAAACCCCAGCAATGGGCAGGCTGTTCTTTAATCGTAATTTCCACATCGTGAGCTCGAATGCCGAGTTTGTACTCTAATTCGCTAAATAGCATTTTTATCAAGCGTTTTTTTGTGCCTTCCATACGGCCAGCCATCAGGTTAATTTCGATGACGGTGTAATCATCGCTACGATCAAAAGGGTAGTAAAAATCTTCTTTTTCTAAACACAAAAAGCGAATCGCATGCTTGCCTTTTGGAATGTCTAATCCGAGATGAAGACTGTTATAAATTACTTCCGCGAGTTGTTCACGACGTGGTGAGAGTTTGGATTTAAGTCCGAATACAGTAATCATTTTTTCTCCTTTAAAGTGCGGTTAAAAATCACCGCACTTTTTTCTGTCTTATCTATTTAACAACCATTCAATTGATTGTTGTAATAATTGCGAACCTTGCACAGTTAAAATACTTTCAGGGTGAAATTGGAATGCGCAAATGGGTAAATCACGATGACGAATTGCCATGATAATGCCATTATATTCTGCATTGACGATAAATTCTTTTGGTAAATCTTGTCCCATTAAAGAATGATAACGCGCCACAGGCATTGGATTAGCAAGATCTTTAAACATCGCTTCGTTATCATGGCAGATACGAGAAACTTTACCATGCAACACTTCGCCAGCGTGAACAACCTTACCACCAAAGGCTTGAATCAACGCTTGATGACCTAAACAAATTCCAATAATCGGCACTTTATTTTTTAAGCGTTCGATCAATGGCAGTAAAATCCCCGCTTCTGATGGTGTTCCTGGCCCTGGAGAAAGTGCAAGAATGGTATCAAGTGTATTGAGTGCGGTTTCTACCAGTTTTTCTAAGTCGCAGTCATTGCGGTAAATTGTGACGTTGTGACCTAATACACGAAATTGATCCACAAGATTGTAAGTAAAGGAATCGAAGTTATCTAAAAATAAAATATTAGCCATAATAATTCTTCCTTATTTTGCTTGTGTATTAACTTGACGAATTGCTTTTAAGACAGCCGCGGCTTTGTGGCGTGTTTCATCAGCTTCCATTTGTGGATCAGAATCCAATACTTCACCGCAACCTGCTTGTACATGGGCTATCCCATTTTGTACGAAAGCAGAACGGATCACGATACAGGTATCAAAATGTCCATCAGACGTGAGATAACCCACCGCACCACCGTAACTATGGCGTTTTTGTTGCTCAAATTGATAAATAAGCTGCATTGCTTTAATTTTGGGGGCTCCAGTTAATGTGCCCATATTCATACAGGCTTGATAGGCGTGAAGTGCATCTAATTCAGGGCGTAATTTACCTACCACACGAGACACTAAATGCATAATGTGAGAATAGCGATCTACTTGCATTAATTCTGCGACTTTACGGGTACCACTTTGGCAAACTCGAGCAATGTCGTTACGCGCTAAATCAACTAACATTAAATGTTCCGCTTGTTCTTTATGATCAAGGCGAAGTTCTAGTTCTAAACGCACATCCAATTCAGGATCAATGTTGCCGTGAGCATTAAAACCACGAGGGCGTGAACCTGCGATTGGGTAAATTTCTAACTGACGATTTTCTGGCGCATATTTCAGCGCACTTTCTGGCGATGCACCAAACAAAATAAAGTCTTCATCATTCATATAGAACATATAAGGGCTTGGATTATTTTGTTTGAGTTGGGCATAACTGGCTAATGTATTCGGGCAAGCAAGGGAGAAACGGCGAGAAGGCACAATTTGGAAAACATCACCAATATTAATATGGTGTTTTAAGGCTTTTACGATACCAGTAAATTCAGGATCGTCAAAGTTTGTTTTAACTTCATCACTTGCCGATTTAATAGAAAGAACGTGATCAATATTTTTTAGTTTTTGTGCGATAGAAAGTGAGGTTTTCGCAATATTAACTTGTTCTTCTTGAGCAAAACAGAAACTTTTAAGTGTTTCTTGTTGATTTTGATGATCGATGGTAATGAGATGTTCGGCAAGATAGAAACTGTAATCAGGGCAGTTGATACCATCATTTTGCAATGTAATACCATCCATTGGAATAAAATTTGCGACGAGATCGTAAGCAAATAATCCACCTAAGAAAATAGGCGTTTGGCTATGTTGATAAAGACTAGAAATAACACGCAACCCATCAAAAATAGTGGCAGACTGTAATTTACTATCTTCATCGAGTTGATTATCAAGTGATAAAAATTGTACAGAAAATTCGTCTTCAAAATTGACCGCACTTATTTTTCCAAGTGCGGTTAATTTTGGATGAATTTCTTTTAAAACTTGTTTTCCATTCTTATTTAAAGCTTTAAATGTGACGTTGTGACCTAAGCACGTTATTTTAACCGCAGCATTGACTAAAATAAGACTTTGTAAACTATTTTTACTTCCGATTTCGGCAGAGTCGAGTAGAAGAGAATTTGAATTAGGTTGGCAAAGTGTATTAAAAATAGCGGTGGTGTCAGCATAATAGGGAATGGGTTGAGCTGTCACCGCAATAAAGGCTTGAGTTTGAATGTTCATATTTATTTATCCTTTTGGAAAATCTTGTACTATTAAACTAGTGCAAAAGGAATAAGTCAAGCCTGATTTTTATTTTTTATACTTTTTGATTAAAAATTGTATTTTTTATTCCTTTGCCCAAGGACGACCTCCATAATATTCTATATTTTGCTGATTTATCACTTCTAATATTTTTGCAGAAATATTATTGTTATCTTCATCTGACAAGGATAATTGAGGAAAAACACGACGAACAGCAATTAGTTTATTGAAATCTGCCCTATATTTAACGGTATATTTTCCTGAAGTTTGACCTATTAACCCCAAACTTTTTAAGGCAGATAAAAAGCTGCGATCACCAATTAATGGCGTGTTCCAACTATATGAAGTTTTTTGTGCAATCTCACGAGGTACGGCGTAACAATAAGATTACGAGATGTAATTATGCAATAGAAAATATTTTTGGAAAATTTGGAATAAAATAATCTGGCAGACACATTATTTTAAATAAAAGATCTGCCAGATTTGATAATCTATAATTAGGCTTTAGTAGAGAGATTACCTAAATCCTTATCAATTAGGAACAAGCCTTTGCCATCTTCTCCAAGAAAATTTAATTTATCTAAAATACTACTAAATAATTTTTCTTCTTCATGTTGTTCTTCCACATACCATTGTAAGAAATTAAATGCAGAGTAGTCTTTTTCTTCAAAGGTTTTACCTACTAATTCATTGATTTTACTGGTAATTAATTTTTCATGCTCATAGGTAGCTTCAATTACTTCTTTTAATGATTTATATTCATGTGCAGGTGCTTCAATTGCAGAAATTACAGCAAGTGAGCCAGTTTCATTTAAATAAGTAAATAATTTACGCATATGTTGCATTTCTTCAGCAGCATGAACTGATAAAAATTTTGCAGTGCCTTCAAAGCCTTGCTGATCGCACCAAGCACTCATTTGTAAATATAAATTAGAAGAATAAAACTCTAAATTCATTTGATCGTTTAATAGTTTTACTACATTTTCTGATAACATACTATTTTCTCCTATCTATTCCAAAGTTGCGAGTTCACGATCAATAAAGAATAATCCTTTACCATCTTCGCCAACAAGATTAAATCTATCAATAATTCCACTAAATAATTTTTCTTCTTCATGCTGTTCTGCTACATACCACTGCAGGAAGTTAAAAGTAGAGTAGTCTTTGCTTTCAAAAGTAACTTCAACTAATTCATTGATTTTTGACGTGACTAATTTTTCATGTTCTAAAGTTATTTCAAAAACTTCTCTTAATGAAGAATAATCATGTTTAGGAGCATCAATTTTTCCTAAAATAGGCATACCACTAGTTTCACTTACATAATTAAACAGTTTTTGCATATGTTCTAATTCTTCATCAGCATGACGAAGTAAGAAGGTAGCAGCCCCCTCATAACCGTGTTTTGAACACCATGCACTCATTTGTAAATAAACATTAGAAGAGTAGAACTCTAAGTTAATTTGGTCGTTCAACTTGTTTATGATTATTTGATTAAGCATAACTAATTCCTTTCCATTTTGATTGATAAAATGCAATAAAGCGTAATTTGCGGCAATCATTTTAAATTCACAAATGATAATTGCAAGTTTTTTTATCAAAAATTTTGATATAACTAATTAATTTTAAAAAGAAAAATAAAAAACAATTATTATCATTTACATAATTCTATAAATTAAATATGACGTTGTCACAATAAAACTAACAAATTTTAAATTAGTATTAGATATGTCTTTACTTTCCTCCTTAGATTTGGATGAAAATTTAGATTATCGAGTAAACATGAAAACTTACCAACTTTTATTAAACCTAAAGATCGTTATCAATTAATTGACAAATGTAATATCATTCTGCTAGAAAAACACGGTCAAATTTACCTGTACTTTTCTTATAACTACTTTCTTTTGATTATCCATTTAAAATTTTTCATATTGTCATCAAACTGTCACAATTATTTTCTACACTTCGCTACGCAATCTAAATAACACTCAAGGAGAATTTGTTATGTTTATGCATAAAATGAAAAAAAATCTTATTATCGTTTTAACCTTAGGTACGTTACCTTTTGCTCAAGCTAATAGCATCACTGGTGCTGGAGCGTCTTTCCCTTATCCAATTTATGCGAAGTGGGCATCTTTATATGAGAAAGAAACTGGGAATAAAGTTAATTATCAATCCATCGGTTCGGGCGGCGGACAACAGCAAATTATTGCAAAAACGGTTGATTTTGGTGCCTCTGACGATCCAATGAAATCCGAATTATTACAACAACACCAACTAGTCCAATTCCCAGCGGTTATCGGTGGTATAGTGCCTGTTGTTAATTTGCCTGAAATTAAACCTGGTAAATTAAAGTTATCAGGTAAGCTGTTAGCAGAAATCTTCCTTGGTAAGATTAAAAAATGGAACGATCCTGACTTAGTTGCATTAAATCCAACGCTTCCTTTACCAAATAAAAACATTATTGTGATTCATCGTTCAGACGGCTCTGGAACAACATTTGGCTTCACTAATTATCTATCTAAAATTTCGAACGATTGGAAAAATCAAGTTGGTGAAGGTAAATCAGTGAAGTGGTTAACAGGTCAAGGTGGAAAGGGGAATGAGGGAGTTGCTTCTTATGTTCGCCAAATGAAATACAGCATTGGTTATGTAGAGTATGCCTATGCCAAACAAAATCAGCTTGCTTGGATTTCATTACAAAATCAAGCAGGGCAATTTGTACAGCCTTCTAATGAAAGTTTCATGGCAGCTGCAAGTCACGCAAAATGGCACGAAAAGGCGGGAATGGGTGTTATATTAACCAATGAAACGGGGGAAAAATCTTGGCCAATTACGGCAGCGAGTTTTATTTTATTAAATAAATATTCTGACAATCCTGAAACAACTAAAAATGTATTAGCCTTTTTTGATTGGGCATTCTCAAGAGGGCAAGATGCGGCAACTGAATTAGATTATGTGCCAATTCCAGCTGATGTGGTATCTACCATTAAAAGTCAATGGGAAACAGAGCTAAAACAATAAAATCTCTTTATTTTATACCGCACTTTATACAAAACCTAGCACTTAACATTAATAAAGTGCGGTTATCTTAAATAATTTTGGAAAATACTTATGCTCACAAAAAGTCGGAAATATTTTAATCAAACATGGATTGAATCATTATTCAAACAGACTACGGCATTGTTTGCTTTGCTTGTGTTTATTTTACTTGCTGCTATTTTAATTTCTTTAGTCATAGGAAGCTGGGAAAGTATTAAACGTTTTGGTGGGAGTTTTCTATTAGAAACATATTGGGATCCTGTACAAGAACAATATGGGGCAATTATTCCTATTTTAGGTACGCTTATTACGGCGGGTATCGCATTATTTATCGCAGTACCCATTTCATTTGGTATTGCTATTTTTTTAACGGAGCTAGCTCCCAATTGGCTAAAACGTCCTATAAGCATTGCAATTGAAATGCTAGCTGCAATTCCTTCTATTATTTACGGAATGTGGGGGTTGTTTGTTTTCGTTCCATTATTTCAAGAACATATTCAGCCAGTACTAATTGACAATTTGGGGGATTTACCTGGATTAGAATTATTTTTTTCTGGCGTACCTTTTGGTGTTGGTTTATTTACGGCAGGATTAGTGCTTGCCATAATGATCATTCCTTTTATTGCATCCGTAATGCGGGATGTCTTTAGTATAGTACCACCAATGTTAAAAGAAGGTGCTTATGGATTAGGTGCAACCACTTGGGAAGTGGTTCGACAAGTGATTGTACCACACACTAGAATAGGGCTTGTTGGGAGTGTGATGCTAGGATTGGGAAGAGCATTGGGCGAAACAATGGCTATCACTTTTATTATAGGTAATTCGTTTCAATTGCCTAATTCCTTATTTTCACCTTCTACCTCAATCGCATCTGCTATTGCTAACGAATTTAATGAAGCAGGTGGATTACAAAAATCTGCATTGATGGAATTAGGATTACTTCTCTTTGTTATCACAACTATGGTATTGATTTTATCAAGATTAATGATTACAAAAATGCAACAAACAAAAGGGAAATAAGATGAAAACTAATCAAAACTTGCGTTTTTATTGGCGTAAAACACACAATAAGTTAATGTTAGGGCTTTCCTATATTTCAGTCATTATCGGCTTATTTTGGTTGTGTTGGATATTATTCACTCTAATTACCAAAGGCATTCCAGCTTTATCAATTGATTTATTCACACAATCTACCCCTGCCCCTAATGAAAAAGGGGGATTGTTAAATGCACTGATTGGTTCGTTTTTTATTGTCGGTGCGGGTACATTGATAGGCACGCCTATAGGGGTATTGGCAGGAACGTATTTGGCAGAATATGGTCGTTATAGCCGTTTCGCACAAATTACCCGTTTTCTTAATGATATTCTTCTTTCTGCCCCTTCTATTATTATTGGTTTGTTTGTTTACAGCTTATATGTATCAAAAATCGAGCATTTTTCAGGGTGGGCTGGAGCATTCGCATTAGCTTTATTGCTTATTCCTATCGTGGTACGCACTACGGACAATATGTTATTACTTGTACCAAATAATTTACGTGAAGCAGCGGCAGCTCTTGGTTGCTCTCAATGGCAAGTTATTATGATGATTTGTTATCGAGCGGCTAAATCAGGGATTTTAACTGGCGTGCTATTAGCAGTTGCCCGAATTTCAGGAGAAACTGCACCGCTATTATTTACCGCTCTGTCTAATCAATTTCTATCTTGGAATATGAATGAACCTATCGCAAATTTACCTGTAGTTATTTATCAATATGCAGCAAGTCCTTTTACAGATTGGAATAATCTAGCTTGGGCAGGTGCAGCTCTAATAACATTATTTGTGCTTTGCTTAAACATTTTCACTCGACTCTTCTTTCAACATAAAAAATAATGAGGCAATATGATTAGTCTACAAGAAACCAAAATAGCTGTGCAAAATCTAAATTTCTACTATGAAGATTTTCATGCATTAAAAAACATTAATTTACGTATCGCTAAGAATAAAGTGACCGCCTTTATTGGTCCTTCAGGTTGCGGTAAATCTACTTTATTGCGGAGTTTTAATCGGATGTTTGAACTATATCCAAATCAAAAAGCTACTGGTGAAATTAATTTAGACGGTGAAAATTTACTCACAACAAAGATGGATATTTCTCTGATTCGTGCTAAGGTTGGTATGGTTTTCCAAAAACCAACGCCATTTCCAATGTCGATTTATGATAATATTGCATTCGGTGTTCGTTTGTTTGAAAAATTATCAAAAGAAAAGATGAATGAACGAGTAGAATGGGCATTGACTAAGGCCGCTCTTTGGAATGAAGTGAAAGATAAATTACATAAAAGCGGAGATAGTTTATCTGGCGGACAACAGCAACGCTTGTGCATTGCTCGAGGGATTGCTATTAAACCTAGTGTGTTGTTGTTAGATGAACCTTGTTCGGCATTAGATCCTATTTCGACTATGAAAATTGAAGAACTCATTACGGAGTTAAAACAAGATTATACTGTGGTTATAGTAACTCATAATATGCAACAAGCTACACGTTGCTCCGACTATACGGCATTTATGTATTTGGGTGAATTAGTTGAATTTGGTCAAACACAACAAATTTTTGATAGACCCAAGATACAACGTACAGAAGATTATATTCGTGGTAAAATGGGGTAGTTATTTTGAGCTCTCTCTTATTAAAAAGTAAAAGTTTGGTGAGAATGTATTATTTCTCACTTCACTTTTATGCCATAAATCAAATGAAGGAGTATTATGACGAGAAAAATTCTGATAGTTGAAGATGAATGTGCAATCCGTGAAATGATCGCACTGTTTTTATCTCAAAAATACTATGATGTGATTGAAGCGAGCGATTTCAAAACAGCGATAAACAAGATAAAAGAAAATCCTAAACTAATATTATTGGATTGGATGCTACCTGGTCGTTCAGGTATACAATTTATACAGTATATTAAAAAGCAAGAAAGCTATGCTGCGATTCCCATTATTATGCTCACAGCTAAAAGTACAGAAGAAGATTGTATTGCCTGTTTAAATGCAGGGGCTGATGACTACATCACTAAACCCTTTTCACCTCAAATTTTATTAGCTCGCATTGAGGCAGTATGGAGGAGAATTTATGAACAACAAAGTCAATTTATACAAATCGATGAACTTTCCATTGATGAAAATGCTCAGAGAGTGTTTTTCCAACAGCAGGAAATTAATTTAAGTAGTACAGAATTTAAATTGTTACATTTTTTTATGCGGCACCCTGAAAAAGTTTATTCTAGAGAACAATTGTTAAATCGTATTTGGCATAATGATCTAGAAGTTGAATATCGCACTGTTGATAGCTATATTCGCCGTTTACGCCGTAATTTAGCCCCTTTTCAATGTGAACATTACATCCAAACAGTTCGAGGATCTGGTTATCGATTTTCTAGTTATTTACGAGATAAACAATGAAAAAAATATTGAATTTTATTGTTGAAATAAATTTGGCAATCATTATTTCCTTATTTACTTCTGATTTTATTCTTTGGTTTGCAATAATACTTTTATTAATTTTAGCTTGGCATCATATTAATGAATATCGTTTACTCAAATATCTCAATTTAAAGCAAGATAATAAATTCTCTTTATTACAATTAGGAACATTCTCTCAAACTGAAGCCTACCATCGTCATCAAATTTACAAAGAAAAATGTGCAAGTTTACGTTTGTTATCTCAAATAAATAAAAATATTAAGTATTTACCAGATGCAATTATTATCTGTCAGCATAATGGTAATATTTCTTGGTGTAATTCAATTGCGCAACAGATGTTTGATTTTTGTTGGAATAAAAAAGTCCAGAAAAATATTTTTGATGTTATTTTTTATGAACAATTTAAACATTATTTTTTCAGTCAAAAAAAAAGACGACCGTTAGTACTATTAACTTATAATCAACGTTATATTGAGGTGCAGTCGCACGCTTATAATTCTCATATGATTTTAGTTATCGCTCGAGATATTACAGATATGATTCATTTACTTAATTCACGCCAAAAATTCTTGAGTAATATTAATCACGAGCTACGTACTCCATTAACCGTATTACAAGGTTACTTAGAAATTCTTGCAGATAATAATATTCAGAACCCTCTACAAAAAAAGGCTATTTTTGCAATGCAAGAGCAAAGCCAACGAATGGAGCATCTATTACAACAATTTAATTTTTTAGCAAAAATAGAAACAACTTCAGATAAGGATTTTCGTAAATTTGATATGTCAGCCATGATAAATTCTTTAAGAAAAGATACAGATATATTAAATACTTATAATCATCATATTGAATTTATTATTCAGCCTAATATCATTATTTTTGGAAATGAATCTCAACTAAGAAGTGCCGTTTCAAATTTAATTTATAATGCTATTAAGCATTCTGGTAAGCAGTGTCATATTCAAATTCAATGGGAAACTTGTGAACAGGGTATTAAATTTAACGTGATAGATAATGGTGTTGGCATATCACCACAGCATATTCCACATTTAACAGAACGTTTTTATAGAGTTGATGAATCTCGTAGCCATTTAACTGGTGGAAGTGGTTTAGGACTAGCTATTGTGAAGCATACTTTATTACAATATCATTCTCATTTAAATATTGAAAGTACTGAAACGAAGGGTAGTAGTTTTTCGTTTATCATACCTAAACGCTTTGTCATATCAAAAAATAATAAAGAAATTCAATGATAATACACGTTGCAAGTATTAGCTGACACGGTAGTAACACATCAGAAAATCGAAAATGGTGGGCTAGTGGAGAGCTTAGATACATAAAAAACACAGCGTGGTAGTTTTTTTCACCCATCTAAACTTTTACTATGGATGTAGCAGTTGCTAAATCACCTAAATCTTTATCAATCAAGCATAAATCTTTAAATGCTGCAGTACTTTCACACCCATAAATCGAACACTGTAAATAAACGTCATAGTATGGCTCTAAATTAATTTACTCGTTCATCTTATTTGATTAAGTATAACTAATTAAGAGAGGAGAAATAATCTCTTTATAACCTATAATTAAAGTTACTTTGCATTTTTGCAATTTAACATAATATACATTATGCGAAATTAGTTATCGGGTTAGCGGAAACTACGGACTAAATAAATCACAGAGTTATACACAAGTTACAAGTACTAGCAAAACAAGACAAAATAAGGCTAGATAACACGTTGTAATGCGTCATTTTATAGAGTTATTGAACGGATGAATTGAAATGTAAAGGAAATGTAAAGTAAATCTATGTGATTACGCTACGTAAAATCTAGAGAATTTCTTGGATATTTTCTTCCTAGAAAAACAACAAAAAAAGCACGTTTTTATTAAAACGTGCTTTTTGACAAAATGTGACAACGTATCGACTAACCTAGTAATTTTATACCGTATTCATATACTTGTTGTAACAAAGATAGTTTTTCAGGATTATCTGAATGTTCCTCTGCTAAACGTTGTAAACTTGATTCAAAATTTACCGCACTTTTTTCAAGTTTATTCTGTCTATATTTCTGCCATTTAATTTGTTCAGCGCGTGTGAGGGTTTTATAAAAATGACGAGCGCGATAATGGAACAATAATTCAAGGATACGTTTATCTTCAAAAGCTAAACCATGTTCAGATAATTTTTCTGCAGGTAAACTACGTAAAATAGCCATATTATTTTTATCAGCATTGCTAAAAAAGCCATTGTATAACTCAGTTTCTACATTATCATTCGATGCAAATTGACGTTCTTCATTAAAAATATCCGCCACTTTTTCACGAATATCAAAAGATGCTCGTAATTTTGCAAGATTATCCAAGCATAATTGTCGATCAATCCCAAGCCGATTTGCTGTTTCTGGCAACAAGGTTTTGGCTGGCGCTAAAATAGGACATTTATTGATATGCACAAGCTTTAATGGAACAGATGAAACGCCCCTTTCTTCTAATTCAGATTTTTTGGTATATAAATCTGTCCGTAATTCATCCGCACTTTTGGCTAATAAATTATCGATATCGCCAGTTAAATCACAAACAATGAGTGCATTTTGATTTGTCGGATGCCAAGCTAAAGGTGCAACCCAAGTGCAATTTCCACGATAATTCCCTAGCATTCCAGAAACATGCACTAAAGGTGTCATTGCGCCTGTATCAACTAATTTTTCGATTTCTTTTTTACCGCGATTTTCAAAGAAATATTGGAATAATTTAGGCTGTTTTTCTTTAATTAATTTCGCCATAGCAATAGTTGCATATACATCCGCCATGGCATCGTGAGCATTTTCATGCTCAATACCATTTGCTTTAGTGAGTTTTTCTAAGCGGAAACTTGGCATTCCATCATCGTCATAAGCCCAATTAATCCCTTCTGGACGCAAGGCATAACAGGCTCGCACTAAATCTAACAAATCCCAGCGTGAATTCCCATTTTTACAGCTGTATTCATAAGGATCAATAAAATTACGATAAAACGTATAACGCGTCATTTCATCATCATAGCGAATATTGTTATAACCCATGACACAAGTATTGGGTTGGGAAAATTCTGCTAAGATATTTGCGGCGAATTCAGGCTCTGAAAGCCCCTTTTCATTACATTCTTGTGGTGTAATTCCTGTGACCATTACGGCTTCAGGAGCCGGTAAATAATCGTTGGTTTGTTTACAATAAAACATTATTGGTTCGCCAATGATATTAAAATCAGCATCTGTACGAATACCCGCAAATTGCGCAGGGCGATCTGTTGCTGGATTTACACCAAAACTTTCATAATCGTAAATAAAAAAGCTGAAATCTTTTGCCATGACTACTCTCTTTTACGCAATAATTTTATCTAAATAATATAGGCAGAAAATAGCTGATAAACTAAAAATAATACCAATCCAATTTAGCTTACTGATTTTTTCTTTAAAAACTAATGCGCCAGTTATCGTACCCAAGCAAATTACCCCGATATTCATTCCCGCAAAAACAAGCGTTGGATTTCCAGCAAAACTTTGATGTGCTTTTATATAGAATAAAATATTAAAGAAATTCAATACACCTAAAACGATGCCGCCAATTACACTTGATGATGTCCATTGGGCACGTTTTAAGAATAAATAGATAAACATAACGCAAGCTGCCAGCGAGAAGGAAATAAATAATGTTGCAGGAAATGCGCCGCCGCTTTTCGCCACTTGTTTGAATAAAATATCAATGACTCCGTAACCAAACCAGACGCCGATTAATCCTAAAACACCTTTAAAATTGACCGCACTTTGCCCTTGAGTTGGCTTAGTTAATAAACAAAATAAACCAATAAAGGCTAATACAACGCCAATGATTTTAGATTGGCTTAGTGTTTCATGAAAAATTAAAAACGCTGCTAAAATAGGAAGAAACAACGAAAGACGTTGTGCTGCATCTGAACGTATAATTCCAGCAAACTCCACTGCTTTTGACATAATAATAAATACGCTAGGTAGCAATAAACCTAGTGCTAAAAAAATGGGTGAATTTTCGCTTTGTGCAATGTAATCAGTAAATTCTAAACCTTTAAAATCAGGTTTAAGTAAGAAATAACTGAAAGTGATGGCTGTAATGTAGTTGAATGCGATAGCTTGTTCAATAATGATATTTTTTTTACGGGCAATTTTCAGTAAAACTGAAACTGCTACGCTGCAAAGAATGGCAAAAATAAGATTGTGCATTTATTAATCCTTAATAGCTTGTTTAATTAAACTCATAATGTATTCAAGATATTGGGTGCTTTCAATGGTGATTTCATAATCTCCATTCCCCCAGTGACCAGTATTAGATACATTTTTTGCTAAATTTTTAGGATCGTCTAACTCTCCATAAGGAAGATTAATCCAAATTTTTAAATTCTTTTGTTGGATACGAATATCTGCAATATTTCGATCTTTTTTGAATGCAATGTAAAGTTTTCTGGTATTAATTTCGATATCAGGATCTAAATTTAAAATACCTTGTTTAAAATCTTCGTATAGTTCTTGAATAAAATCTGATTTATCACTTAAGTGATCAGATTCTTGATAAACTTTTATTTCTTTTAATATTGAGAATTCTTCTCTCTTTTCATTAGAAACAGCTTTAATATTCGGTGCTGATTTTGATTTATTAATAATATTGAGCGTAATAATATCATTATCAAAGCGATTAACTTCCCATAATTCAATAGGTAAATCTTTAAAATTCGTGGCTTGAATTTGGAAATCATTAAAAGCAGGTGAAACAAAAATCACCTTAGATTGTGACCAATCCACATCATTTCTTTTAAGTGGGAATTTTTGCTTTTCATTATATTCCACAATAAAATCAGCTTTATATTCAAGCATCAAATTAAGATAAGAAATCCCTTGATCAACCACACTAGAATTTTGTTGTCTTTTATATTCAATAATGACAAAGGCTTGAGTTTCAGGATCAAAAGCTAAGGTATCAATACGTGAATTTTTAATAGAAAATTCCGAACGAATAAAAATATAGCCACTTAATAAGGTAAGATTTTCTTCAAATAAACGCTGAATATCCTTTTCCAGCTTAAATTTTTGCTGCTTCAGCTGTGATAATTGTCCTTTTTTTGATGTAAAGATTTTCATTATTCCTTCCTTAAAGGCTTAAGTGCGGTCAAAAACACCGAAATTTTCAACCGCACTTCCCTTCTATTTTTTATTCTGTCGCACCGAATCCGCGTAAACCAACAACGTGTACGTACTCTTGGTTGCCTGCGATTTTACGCACGAGTTTATAGGTTGTACCTTTTTCCGGGCTAATATTTTCTGGCGCAGCAATAAGTAACTGCATATCCAAACGTTCGCAAAGTTCGAATAAGGTAGAAATAGATTTACCGTCTAAACGCGCCGCTTCATCTAAGAACAACAAGCGACAAGGCACAATATCTTTACCACGAATTCGACGGCTTTCTTCTTCCCAACTTTGAACAACCATTAAGAGAATTGACATACCTGTACCAATAGCTTCACCCGTAGAAAGCGCGCCACTTTCTGCACGTAACCAACCATCAGCACCACGGAATACTTCCACTTCAAGCTCAAGATAATTACGGTAATCTAACAATTCTTCACCAATTGTTTGCGCTGTGCGTTGCCCCATATCAATATGTGGATTGATACGTTGATAGAGCTTCGCCATAGCTTCAGAGAAGGTGATGCGGTTGTCGTTGAATAAATCTTGATATTCATCTTGCTGACCAGAAAGTGCGTCCAACAACATGGCATGGGTATCACGAATATTCACTACCAAACGAACAGATTTCACCTGACCAAACGCAATGTTTTGTAAACCTTGGTTGAGCATACGAATGCGATTTTGTTCACGCTGAATCGTTTTACGCATAATATTTGCAACACTTTCAGAACTGATTGCCAATTTTTTCTCACGGCCAGTTAATTCAGCCGTTAAACGAGAAAGCTCAATTTCCATTTGTTCAATGGCATCAATTGGATCATCCGTTTTAATAATATCTTGGCGAATACGTTCACGTAGGTGCTGATACACCGCAATAAAGAACCGCACTTTATTTTCAGGTTTGCGACTATCTTCAGACACTCTTAGGCTATCACGTAAATATTCATTATCCGCCACTGCTGTACGCAACGCACCCAATGCTTTATCTGACATTGAACGTAATTCATCTGCAGATAAATAAGCGAGCTCTCGGCGATTGAGGCGTTTTTCCATATCAGAATTACGTGATAAACGTAAAACCACACACCAACTCACTTTCGCTGCTACAACTAATTCACGTTGAGTTTTGTAATCACGTTCAGTTTTGCGGATTAGACGATTTAAGTTGTCCGCTTCGCTTTCAATTAATGTCAGTTGTTTTTCTACATAAGAACGACGCTGACGGCTCGTTGAAAGTTGTTGATGTAATTCATCACGACGGATACGGGCACGTTCTTCAGCACCATCATCAGCTCTTACGCCAAGATCGCTAATTTCCCCAATCAATTCATTTAAGAGTTGATATTTACTATCGTAAGAACTTTGTAACTGAATCAATACGCGATTATATTCGGCAAATTGACTTTGTTTTTGACGAACTTGCTCACGTTGTGTATCTCGCTGTGCCTGCATTTGTTCTAAACGTTGGCGAAGTTTTTCATTGAGTTCAGAAGTTTCAGCCTGCCCTGCATCTTCATAACCAAAATGCGGTTTACGTTGTACAACATCAGCTAACGCAAATACACGTTGTTGAACTTGTTTTTGACGCTCAATCGCTTGAGTTAATTCATTTTTTAAGCCTTCGTAATTTTCTGGATCACTTTGTAAACTATTTGCAATCGGCTCTAATTGTGACAACGTTACGCCATACTGACGAATAAAATATTCATCTTGCTCTGCAATATCTAATTGCTCACGACATTCTTCAATACGATCAATTAAATCTTCATCAGCTAATACATTAAGTTGTGGAATTAACTTGTTGAGTAACTGCAGTTTTTCTTTTGCATTATCTAATTGAATGCGTAATTGTTGTTCGCCGCTATTAAATTGGTTTAATTCACGATCAATTTCATTGCGTTCGCGATTAATCTCAGACATTAACGCTTCTGGATTTGGCTGGAACGCCAGTGCTAAATGTAACCCAACAAATTGGCTGAAATGTTCGTGTAAACGTTGGTATTTTTGTACATCAAACGCAATTTGGGCATGTTGTTCTGCCACTTCATCACGTTCAATTTGCAATTCTTCTAAACGTTTTTCACGTGCTGCACGCCCAAATAATGGAATTTCAGGAAATCTTGAATAGCGTAATTCACGATCTGAAACTTGCACGACAACACCTAGCTCAAGTTCTTGTGCGGATAACACGCTGTCGTCAAATGCGGTAGGATCGCCTTCAATTAAATACAAATCATCGGGGCAATCTTCTAATTGCGCAAGTTGTTCACGCACAGCATTGAGATCACGCACAACAATAGCATGACGCGCAGGCCCGTAAAGTGCGGAGAAATAAGGCGCATCTTCAATGGTTACATCATCGTAAAGCTCTGAAAGCAGCACACCACCAAAACGTTCTGCCAGCATATTTAAACGTGAATCTTCTGAACCATCTGGCTGACTTAAACGAGAAATTTGTTCATCTAAATGCAAACGTTTTTGTTCAAGTTGATCACGTTGCATCGTGAGTTCACGTTCTTTCACAAGTTGTGATTGCATAAAATTCATCACATCTTGGCTATGTTCAAACCTCTCGCCACTTTGTTGTTCTAGACGTTCCAATGCAGCTTGAGTCGTCAGCCATGCTGGTGCTTTACGCGCATTTTCATCATAAAGTGCGGTTAAATTTTCACGTTTTTGACGAAGCGTAGAACGGCTTTCCACTTGTTCTGAAAGTCTTGCTGAAATATCTTCAATTAACGCTTCTTGCTCGGCGTGATAATCCTCTAATTCTTCTGCTGTTTGTAAACTTAAATTAGCACGTTGATTAAAATCATTAAGTAATTTGACCGCACTTTGTTGTTGTGCATAACGTTGCTCAAGTTCATGTAATTTTGTGCGAAGTTGTGGCGTTTGTTGTGCCTGCAATTTTTGGCTTGGATATTCACGTAATAATTCTTTCGCACTTTCCCACGCCGCAGAACGAGGCATTTCACCCGCAATTTTACATACTAATTGGTACGCTTTATCGAACTGAGATTTTGCCGCTTCAGAAATAGACATTTTGTGCTCGAGTTCAAGCACAGTTTCCGTTAAACTTTCTGCATGCGCATCAAATTCTGCGTGATAATCTTCTACATTTTTAACACTTAAATCCGCTAAACCGCATAATGTTTTCGCTTTTTCAAGGGCTGCAATAGCTTGTTGATATTGAAGTGCGCGAGTTTGTTGGGCATCTAATGCTTGTTGATAGTCAGCTAATTGGGATCGTACAGCGTCAATTTCAATTTCAGTTTGCTCAAATTGGGCTTGGCTTTCTTCTAATGCATCATTCGCATCTTCAACCACCATTTTTTGTTCTTCTAAACGCTCGGTAAGTTCTGCAATATCTTCTTGATAGCGCGTGATTTTTTCTTGGTGACGTAAAGCATTTAACACTAAATTAAGATGATCAACCGCACTTTGGTGATCAACTTCTAAAGTACGTTCACTTTCTGCCAATTCAGCCACTTCTCGACTTAAATCAACTAAACGATGTTGAGATAAATTCTGCTCTGCTTTTGCTTTATACCACTCACGACGAGATTCTAACGCAGCCTCAATATTGCCACGGCGTTCATTCGCATTACGCATATAATCCGAAGCAACATAATTGGTGGTTTCAGTAATTAAATGTTTGAATAAATCACGATCTGATTGCGTGACCTTAATCGCTTCTAAAGTCATACGGTTCTCACGCAATGCACTTTCCATATCTTGGAAAGCTTTGCGTACACCTAAATTTTCTGGCAATAAATAGTCACGTAAAGAGCGTGTGATTGCACTGGAAATACCGCCGTATAAAGACGCTTCGATAAGTTTATAGAATTTGCTTCGGTCTGATGCTGAACGTAAACGTTTCGGAATAATACCTAAATCGAACATCATACCGTGATAATCGGTGATGGAATGATATTGTTTAAATTGTGCACCAATGTTTTCAATTTTATCTTTAAGTTCGTTTAAATTAAGTACACGTGCTTGACGTTCGCCCACTGTTTCAGTGAAAAGTGCGGTTGGATTTTGAGATAATTCAACACCTTGAATTGAGAACGTTTTTAAATCAACCTTTTTATCACGACCTGCAATTTGTTGCAGACGCACACCAACAAGAATACGTTGATGACGTGAGTTAATGGTATCTAATACCGCGTAACAAACACCTGGACGCAATTTACCATGTAAACCTTTATCGCGAGAACCGCCTGTGGAGCCAGCCTCTGTTGTATTACGGAAATGTAAAAGGGTTAAATCAGGAATTAATGCGGTCACAAATCCAGCCATTGTGGTTGATTTCCCCGCACCGTTACCACCAGAAAGCGTGGTAACTAATTCATCTAAATCAAAAGTACGGGCAAAAAAACCATTCCAGTTAATTAAGGTTAAAGAACGGAATTTACCACGCTCTACACCATTGTTTGCAGTCATGCTAAAAGGCATAGGTGCATCAACGATTTCTTCGACGTTTTCATTTTCCATAATGACTTCATCGCTCTCTAATTCGATTTCATTTTCTAATTCAAAAACATCAGACATTATTCTTGTTCTCCGTCAAATTCTTCGTCAATTTCATCCGCACTTTTCGTATCGTTTTCCATTAATTGCGCTTGTTTTTCCAACGCTAAGGATTCTGGTGTTGCTGCTTCCCCATCACGAATGAGTCGAGCTTGGGCTTCTAATGGATCATCTCCGCTACGCACTTCCGCACCAAAACGAAATACAGATTCAGAAATAGTAAATTTCCCACTATTTTGTTCACCAACAGTTTGAATCATACCTAGACGACGTAAACGACCAATTGCAGCTCGCACTTTTTCTGCCAATTTTTGTTTATCTAAATCAGAACCACTTGAACGCTGATTAACTGCTTTTAATAATTTTCCTTCATCAGCAAGATTTAATAATTCATCATACACTTCTTGCGTACTAAAAATGCCCTGTTGAGCTAAACGTTCTGGGCTTAAATAAAGATAACAAAGCACTTTACCAACAAGCATTTCCAACTCAGAAAGTACTGAGCGCGCAATTAATGTCGTTGCTTTCGGGCGAAGATAGAAGAATCCTTCTGGCGCACGAATGAGTTCCACATTATAGCGGCGATAAAAGCCGTCCAATTCATGTTGGAAATCCATTAAAAATGCGTGATTATCTAAATGCTCCGTGCTGATATGGCGACCCGAGCGCAATAGACTATCTACCGCTGGAAATATTGGATTTGCAATCGCCACAGCGAGTTTTGGGGAAATTACATCTTGAATATCTGTCATGGTTAATTTCTCATTTTATAAATTCGTTTTTTAATAAGCCACGAAATCAATACTTATCAATCACATGCGCTTGCACTTCTGCGCCACGTTTATTAATTGCTTGCCAATCTGGATAAATACCGGATAAATCATCATTCGCCATACCAAGGCGTACTGCTTGATCAACAATGATTCGAGCCACATCAAAATGATGAGAAAGTGGATAATTTTCCAGTTGTTCTTTTAACACTAAACTCAAATCAATCGGACGGTTATTTTCACGATAAGCAATCAGTAAGCCTTGCATATGCTCTACAATTTGATCGTGTAAATCAGAAAGGGATTCGTATTGCAATTCTTCTGGTAATTCACCTAAAGCATCATCTTCACGCAACACCATTTCTTCATCGCGCAGATCGACTAAACGCTCAGCTTGCGCTGTCCATAAGAACCAAGGATGATCAAAATAATGATGAATAGAATTACGTAAACGTTGTGAAAACACGCGATTTTTATCCATATCAATGGCTGTACGAATAAATTTATGCACATGGCGATCATAACCAATCCATAAATCGATGGCTTGTTGTCCCCAGCTAATAATTCGGTCAAGTTTAGATTGTAAATCTGTAATTAATTGATCGATAAAATACAAGTCATCACGCCCGATCACACAATCTTGAATACGTAATAATTGTGCTTGCAATTTATCGCCTGCGGCGTTTAGTGTATCTTGCAATTCGCGTAAATTACCTGATGTTTCATCTAATAAACGTTCACAGCTTGAAATTGCCGCTTGCCAATCTTTAGTAAGAAGCTCTGCAATTTCATCTTTAATACTTTGCTGGTTTTCATCCATGATACGTTGTGAAAGATCGATGCTATCAAAAATCTCTGCAACGGAATATTTTAATGGCGCAAACACATTATGACGCCAATAATGTTCACTTTCATTATTCTCCACGCCCTCTTCTGCTGAATCAGAAGCACGTTGAATTTCATCTGCCACAATGGAAAGCTGTACAGAAAGACGCAATGCGGAAAATTCACGCTGACGAATGTAATAATCAGACACGCCAACACCTAATGGCGTTAAACGATAAATCGCCAAACCCTCAGTAAATTCGCTACTAAAACGATTTAACAAAAGTTGTTTCACTAATTCATTAATTGCATTATTCGCTCGTGTTGCAATGGCATCCGTGGATTGCTCAAAAGCATTCATCGTGTGGCGAAAAATATCAACAAGATCGGCTTCTAACATTTCGCCGTCTAAACGTTCGTTGTTATAAATTGCAATCGCCAGCAGGAAAACCAAGCGCTCGGTAGGTAAATTCAAAGAAAACTCGCGATCTTTTGCCCAAGAGACGAGTTCAGGAATAGTTTGGGATGTTTCAATCATTGAATTGCAAAGCGTTAAAATTGAACAAAAAATTGGAAAGATTATACAGGATTTTTTGCGGATCTTAAAAATCTTCTTTTGAATTGACCGCACTTTTCCTATTTTTCACGTATAATGTGCGCCTTTCATGAATAACTAAAGATAACAGAATGAGCGAATTAACCCAGTTAGCCCAACAAGAAAAAAAACAAACCTATAATTTCAATAAATTACAAAAACGTCTTCGCCGTAATGTAGGCAACGCCATTGCAGATTTTGGTATGATCGAAGATGGCGATAAAGTCATGGTGTGTTTATCTGGAGGCAAAGACAGTTATACGCTTCTCGATATTTTATTGAATTTACAGCAAAGTGCACCAATTAAATTTGATATTGTTGCGGTGAATCTTGATCAAAAACAACCAGGGTTTCCAGAACACGTATTGCCTGAATATTTAGAAAGCATTGGCGTAGATTACAAAATTGTACAAGAAAATACTTACGGAATTGTGAAAGAAAAAATTCCAGAAGGAAAAACCACTTGTTCACTCTGCTCTCGCCTACGCCGTGGAATTTTATATCGTACCGCCACAGAACTTGGTGCAACCAAAATCGCTTTAGGACACCACCGAGACGATATGTTAGCGACACTATTTTTAAATATGTTTTATGGCGGCAAAATGAAATCCATGCCACCTAAATTAATTTCTGATGATGGCAAACAAATTGTGATTCGTCCGCTTGCTTATTGCAAAGAAAAAGATATTGAGAAATATGCCATCGCGAAAGAATTTCCGATTATTCCTTGTAACCTATGTGGCTCACAACCAAATCTTCAACGCCAAGTCGTAAAAGAAATGCTTAATACTTGGGATCGTCAATATCCTGGACGCTTAGAAACTATGTTTAGCGCAATGCAAAACATTACATTGTCACATATGTGTGATCCGAAATTATTTGATTTCAAAGGCATCAAACATGGGCAACTAATTGATGGCATTGAAGGCGATACTGCATTTGATGAAGAACGAATCACGCCAATGCAATTTGAGGACGAAGATCAAACCGATTTTTCAAACAAGGAAATGATTAACTTTAAAGAAGTGAATTAATATGTTGAATATCAATGGAATTGAAGTTGAAACTGACAAAGACGGTTATTTGCTCCATAGCCAACAATGGAACGAAGATGTCGCTCGTGCTATTGCGCAGTTAGAAAGTATTGAATTAACTGATGCCCATTGGGAAGTGATTTACTTTGTGCGAGACTTTTATCAAGAATATAACACCTCCCCAGCCATCCGTATGTTGGTAAAAGCCATGGCTGAAAAGCTTGGTGCGGATAAAGGTAATAGCCGCTATTTACAACGCTTATTTCCTGAAGGCCCGGCAAAACAAGCTACCAAATTAGCAGGCTTACCGAAACCTGCAAAATGCCTATAAAAGTGCGGTCAATTTTTTGAAAGTTTTAAACGCTTAGTTTATTTACGACTTGTTTTTGTAAGATAAAATACAGGCTCTTTTAAACCCTAACTAACAAGGAAATATTATGAAAATTAGTGCTAGAAACCAATTAAAGGGTAAAGTTGTTTCAATCGAAAACGGTTCAGTAAATGCAATCGTTCACATCGATATCGGTGGCGGTAACGTACTTTCTTCAACTGTGTCTTTAGCAGCAGTTAAAGAATTAAACTTAGAAGTTGGTAAAGAAGCATACGCAATCATCAAAGCAACTTCTGTAATGGTTGGCGTAGAATAATTTCTTCCATACAAACAGAATTGAATATAACCGCACTTTTAAAGTGCGGTTTTTATTTATTTGATACCTATTTTAAGTCGAATTCCCCTTGCATTCATAAATTTTAAAAATACAATGATAATCATTCTTATTTGTATTTTTATTTTAGGGAACTATACTATGTATCAAAAAAAGCCATTAATGTTGTTATTCTGCTCAACATTTGTCAGTCCATTTGTTATGGGGAAAACTATTGAAACAACCAATAAAAATATATTGCCCGAAATTGTTGTATATGGCGACAATAATAAATCGCTTTCTTCCGTTAAAACTCTTTCTTCTGATGAGATAAGTAAAACACCAACATCAAACGGTAACATCACTGATTATCTTCGTTCCAATCCCCATATTCGTTATGAAAATAGCGACCAAAATGGTTTTCAACGTGGTGAAATCAAGCCTGAAAATATTTCAATTAACGGCGCCGATCCAAATCAAACCGCCTACTTTGTTGATAATGTCAATATAAATAATGATCTTGCTATTGATAGCAGTATTTTTGACGGTGCTATGCAAGTTGTGCCAGGAATTAGTCACACTCAAGCTTATTTTTTTGATGCAACTATGCTTTCTAAAGTGGAAGTACAAGATAGTAATATTTCTGCTAGCTTAGGTGGCTTTATGGGTGGTGCCGTTATTGCTAAAACCAAACAATATAGCGGCACTGATAGCATAAAACTTAAATATCGCACGACAAATTCCTCTTGGGCAAAAATGGAAGCTGGAGACTCAGTACAAAAAATACTGAAGTTGGTACGTCCAGATGATGTCGGAGTGGCAGAGTTACAACCTAAATACAATAAACAAACATTCAATATTTTGGCTGAAAAAAGGCTAAATGATAATTTAGGAATGGTTTTTGGCTATAGCCGTAGAACATCATCTATTGAACAAAATCGTTTAATTGGCTTTGATAAAAATGCCAATAATAAAGCACAGTTAGACAAACAAAATCATCAACGACTTTCCGATAATCTTTTATTAAATTTCAATTGGACACCGCAAGAAAAAGAACGAATTGAATTTGGTTTACGTTATTCAAATTATAAGGAATTGAAATATTTCAAGGAAAATATAAATAACAACGTAAGCGATTATCATCAAGCATTGGGAGCAACGCTTGCTTGGGTACATTCATTCAACTCTGGCGTTTGGACAAATACCTTAGCATACGATCGTTTTCAGGATAAACGTAAATCATCCTCGAATAGTGTTGAAACAACATCGGTGTTCGATGAAGAAAATTATGATCTACTTTATAATTTCGAAAAAGGCGGCTATGGTAATAGCCGTTTAACCCAAGATAATTTACATTTTTCAACTGAATATGTAATGGATCCTTTTTATTTAGCTTCTACGGAGCATTCTATTTCTATTGGTGGAATTTATCAGGCAACTAAATATCAATTCTATCGTCCACAAGATGTTCATTCAAAAGTGGTTCAAGTGATTTTAGATGCAAATGGAAATAATCCAAAAAAAACGATATTGTTGGAGAGCACAACATCAAAAGGTCGTGTTAAAACCACCTATCAGAATATTGTGGCTTATGCTGAAGATCTAATAAAATGGAATAAATTTGAATTGCGTCCTGGCATTCGTATTGAACGTGATGATTATTTAAAAAACAATAATATTGCCCCGCGCTTTGTTGCACGTTATCACCCTTGGGATAATACAGGATTTACACTAGGTTTAAATCGTTATTACGGTCGTTCTTTTGCTTCTTTAAAATTAGCCAATAGAATCTTAAAGATTAATAATGATTCAACACGTCAGCATCAGAACTTTTCATCCCTTAAAACACCTTATGCAGATGAATTAAGTTTAAGTTTTGATCAGAATATGGGTAATTTAGCACTGAAACTCGGTTATATTCATCGTGATAATAAAAATCGTATCATATTGAAACGAGAGTCTATAGTGAGTAAAAGAAAAACTAGTTATATCAATGGACGTCCGTTTGGTGTTGATATTTATACTTTCCAACTTAACAATATTGAACCTTGGAAATTAGGTAAAACTTATTGGACTACGTCACTTGGTTTTGATTGGCTAAATACAAAACGAGCAGATGTAAGTAATGAATTTAATCCAAATGAACCCGTCTATTTAGACGGAAAATTAATGACTCGTAGTCAAATGCTACAACAAGTTAATAGCAGTACAGAAGATTGGATTGCTCGTTTAAGTATTGATATGACGATACCAGATTACGATATTACTTGGTCAAATAAAGTGTATATGAAAGCACCAATTCGTAGCTATGAGGAACTTGATAACGATAACGATGATGGCATTTCACGCTTCCGTAGCTATCACTATGGCAGACATACACAATGGGACAGTAGTATCCGTTGGCAACCAACCATTCGAGGTAAACATAGCGTTTATTTGCAAGTAGATATTTTAAATGTACTTAATAAAACACGTAAAAATAAAGTCACTCATGCTATCTCCACCAGCGATGAATATGGTGTCTATACGCCTGGGCGTGAATTTTGGCTAGAAGTTGGCTATCAATTCTAATTATCTTCAATGTATAGGGCTTATGGGCTTTTAAAACATCCACCAGCCCTACTCTACGCTTATTTTTACTTAGCGTAGAGTTTTCTTTTTTCTAGGTAAAAATAATGAAAAAAACAACCGCACTTTTTTTGCTTATCTTTTCACTAATTGCTTGTCAATCCTTGGAACTATCGCCCAATAGTGATTTACCTTTTGATCCAAATATTCAGCACGGTAAACTATCAAATGGTTTGCAATACTTTGTATTAAAAAATACTGAACCCAAAGAACGCGTTTATATTCGATTAGTAATTAATGCAGGCTCAATGCACGAAGATGACGATCAAAAAGGCATTGCCCATTTAGTTGAACATATGGCATTTAATGGCTCAAAGAAATATCCAGAAAATCAAATTATTAATGCGTTAGAAAAACTTGGAATGAAATTTGCACGAGATATTAATGCTTTCACCGATTTTGAAAATACAGTCTATACTTTAAATTTAGATAGCAATAATCAGCAAAAATTAGAATTGGCTTTTGATGTTATCAATGAATGGATGAATAATATTACTTTTTTGCCTAAAGATGTGGATGGCGAACGTGGTGTTGTACAAGAAGAATGGCGGAGACGTTTAAGCCCAATGCTACGTATTGGCAATAAAAAAAGTGCTATTGAAATGGCAGGATCTCGTTATGTATTGCGTGATCCTATTGGAGATATGGATATTATTAAAACAATTTCAGCTAAATGCGTCGCTGATTTTTATCACAAATGGTATCGACCAGATAATATGTCAGTAATTATTGTAGGCGATATTGATACAAAACAAGTAGTAAAATTATTAAAACAAAACCTATCCCAAGAAAACCCAATTACTAAAACAACATTGGAAAAAATTGATTTTAATATTCCTCTTATCAACAAATGGCGATTAGATTCTATTTCTGAACAAGGCACTACAATTCCAAGTATTGAATTAAGTTTTTTTGAAAATACAATTGAAACCAATACATTAGCGAGTTATAAACAGGAATTAATTCAGCAAATTACCACTCGATTGCTTAACTTACGTTTACAGCAATGGGAAAAGGAAACAGAAAATGGCGTAGATTCTGCAAATTTTTATCGTACTCATTTAGGTAAAGAAACACTACAAAGCATTTTTTCTCTCCAGCTTATAGATACACAATATTCAAAAACGATAGATAAATTATTTGCCTTTATTGCCAGTATAAAACAACAAGGTTTTACCCAAAATGAATTAAACGGCGAGATTAAACGCTTAACTCAACTCAATGAAAAACAATTAAATATTCGTTCTGGTAGCTTAAAAATTGCCGATGATCTCATTACGTCTGTGGCAAATAAGCAAGTGGTATTAAGCGTAAATGATCGTTATGAACTCAATAAACGTTTTTTATCTCAAATTAAATTAGCTGATTTACAACGCACGTTAAATCAAACCTTAGCATTAAAAGCAAAATTACTATTAATTACTCAACCTTTGCCACAAAAAGCCTTGCCTTTTGATGTAGCAGAAATAGAAACTCGTTGGAATAATGCAATGGAAATGCAACAACATCAATGGGATGAAAAAAAACAACTCGAAAAATTACCGCACTTAACATTTAACACAGGCTCACTTTCTCAAGAAAAATACTGGGATCGTGGTGATATTTATGAATTTCGTTTAAGTAATGGAAGTAAATTGATCTATCACTATAGTGACAAAACTCCAAATCAAGTACATTTTCGTGCTGTTACTCAAGGTGGCTTACGTTCTATCCCAGATAAGGACTATCACTTATTGCGTACTGCCGTTAATGTAGTTGATGAAACAGGTGTTGGAGAACTTTCTCTTTCTGCGGTTAATCAAATTTTTTCGCGCGATCCATTGGTAATTGCAACTGTGATTGATGATGATAAACAAGGTTTTACTGGTGTATCTAAACCTAAGGATTTGGAAAATTTACTGACATTGTTCCGCTTAAAATTACGTTCTTCGCCTATATCCGATCTTGCCTTAGAAAAATATCGACGTGAAACCCGTGATTATTTCAAACAGATTGATTTAGAAACACAATTTATGCAAGCCGTTTCAAAACTACGCTTTCCAAATATTGAAACTGTCTATAGTCAAAAACAAGCACAGCAATTAGCATTTGATAAAAACCAATTAAGTAACGCTTATCAACGTTATATTTTAAATAAAACAGATTTTACCTATTTTATTATTGGCGATATTGAACTTAATCAAGTAAAGAAATTGGCAGAACGTTATTTAGCTTCTATTGAATCAAAAACTCAGATCCGCCATTTTGTCCCGACTATTATTCATACACCAACTCAATCATTTATGATGAATGGCTTGAAAGAACCGAGAGCTGATGTAGAAATATACCTTACCGCAGATAATACTTGGCGAGCGGAACAAAAATATTTATTCAATATTCTTGCTGATATTGTGCAAGAAAAATTACGCTTAATTCTACGTGAAAAAGTTTCAGGGATTTATTCTGTAAATAGTTGGTTTATGCAAGATGTTCATACACCACAAATTGAGGGAAAAATTGAATTTAGTTGCGATCCTAAGCGAGTAGAGGAACTTACGCATCTTACAAATCAGGTGCTAGATGATATTGTAAAAAATGGCATTGATGAAAATTTATTACGTAAAAAACTAGAGGAACAACATACTCAGATTCGACGTGAATTTGATTCTTTAGTTTCAGTTGCTTCGATTATTGAAGAAAGTTACTGGCAACAAGATAATCCAGATGCTATTTACACCTATCAACATTTAGATCAGTTAGCGACAAAAGCCACAATAGATGCATTGGCGCAAAAAGCTCTAAAAAAATCAGGTAGATTTGTCAGCGTATTAAAAGCAACTATTGATTAGAAAATAAATGAAATCTCAATAGATATGAAATAGATAAAAAGAACGGTGATCGCTTAAACGATCACCGTTAAATTAAAATCACTGTTGAAACAGTAAATTATATTGGTTATTTTTGAGAAGTATTACTCTTCATTCAATAACTTTAATTCACGGCTTCTTACTTGATTTTTCAAGATTTCCGCAAATTCTTCCACTGTAAATGAGCCTAAATCTGCACCTTTACGGGTACGTACTGCCACTTTACCTTCTGCGATTTCTTTATCACCACAAACAAGCATATAAGGCACACGGCGTAAAGTATGTTCACGAATTTTGAAGCCCACTTTTTCGTTACGTAAATCGGTTTTCACGCGTAAACCTACATCGGAAAGCTGTTTTGCTACTTTCTGTACATAGTCAGCTTGGCTATCAGTGATATTCATCACAACTGCTTGGGTTGGAGCTAACCACGCAGGGAAGAAACCAGCATATTCTTCAGTAATGATACCAATGAAACGCTCAATTGAGCCTAAAATCGCACGATGAATCATTACAGGGGTTTTACGGCTATTGTCTTCTGCTACATAAGTTGCATCTAAACGACCTGGTAACGCGAAGTCTAATTGCACGGTACCACATTGCCATTCACGACCTAAACAATCGCGTAGTGCAAACTCAATTTTTGGACCATAGAATGCGCCTTCGCCTTCTTGGATTTCATATTCCAAGCCGTTATGCGCCAATGCTGCAGCAAGACCTGCTTCCGCACGATCCCACATTTCATCTGAACCGATACGATTTTCAGGGCGAGTAGAAAGTTTTACTGCGATATTAGTGAAACCAAAGGTGCTATAAATATCGTACACCATTTTGATACAGCTAGTTACTTCGCTCTCAATTTGATCTTCAGTACAGAAAATGTGAGCATCATCTTGAGTAAAGCCACGAACACGCATTAAACCGTGTAAAGAACCTGATGGTTCATTACGATGGCAAGAACCAAATTCCGCCATACGGATTGGTAAATCACGGTAAGATTTTAAACCTTGATTAAAAATTTGAACGTGGCCTGGGCAGTTCATCGGTTTAATTGCGTATTCACGGTTTTCAGATTGAGTTGTGAACATTAAATCTGCGTAATTTTGCCAGTGACCTGTTTTTTCCCACAATACGCGATCCATCATAAATGGGCCTTTTACTTCTTGATAATCGTATTGTTTTAATTTAGTACGCACGAAGGTTTCAAGCTCACGGAAAATTGTCCAGCCATCATTGTGCCAGAACACCATACCTGGTGCTTCTTCTTGCATATGATATAAATCTAATGCTTTACCAATTTTACGGTGGTCACGTTTTGCCGCTTCTTCTAAGCGCGTTAAATATTCAGCAAGTTGTTTTTTATCCGCCCAAGCCGTACCATAGATACGTTGTAACATTTTGTTTTTGCTGTCACCACGCCAGTACGCACCAGCGACTTTTTGTAATTTGAAATGCTGACAGAAACGCATATTTGGCACGTGTGGTCCACGGCACATATCAATATATTCTAAGTGATGATATAACGCAGGCGTTGCAGTACGTTCAATGTTTTCATCTAAAATTGCCATTTTGTATGGCTCGCCGCGTTTTTCAAAGGTATCACGTGCTTCTTGCCAAGTAACACGTTTTTTCACGACGTCATAATTTGTTTTTGCCAATTCCAACATACGTTTTTCGATTGCATCAATATCTTCTTGGGTTAAAGAGCGATCTAAATCTACATCATAATAGAAGCCGTTTTCAATAGTTGGACCAATTGCCATTTTTACATCTGGGAATAATTGTTTAATAGCGTGTCCGAGCAAGTGAGCGCAAGAATGGCGGATAATCTCTAAACCGTCTTCATCTTTTGCAGTAATAATTTCTAACGTTGCATCTTGCTCGATAACATCGCACGCATCGCGACGTTCTCCGTTTACACGGCCTGCGATAGTGGCTTTAGCAAGACCCGCACCAATATCTTGTGCGACTTCAAGAACAGAAACAGGACGATCGAATTGACGTTGGGAACCGTCAGGTAAAGTAATAATTGGCATTGTTTTTTCCTTATACAGTGGTCACCCATACGAAAGGTGACGTGTTCATTTAAAATTCTATCAAAATTAACCGCACTTTTGCCCTACTTGGCTTCATTCCTACCATTGAACGAGCGAAATTAGGCAAAAAATGCGTGGCGAATTCTATCACTTTCTTGAAGTATTGTTAAATAAATGCCCATATTTTACAAAAAGGAAATAATGTTTTTCTGACTAAAGGCTTTATCTCTTAAAAATAAAGGCTAGAATAACCGCACTTTTAAATACCCAGTTAAGGAATAAAAATGAGCAACGTATTAGTATTAAAATCTAGCATTTCAGGAAATAACTCGCAAACTAATCAATTAGCTGATTATGTTATCGAAAAATTACAAGGTAATAACATTGTAGTACGCGATTTATCCCAACAACCTCTTCCATATTTTGATACCGCAGCTGCAATTGCTGTGCGTGGAGAACCAAAAACAACAGAAGAAAAACAACTTCTGGCGTTGTCTGATAAACTAATCGAAGAATTAAAAAACGCACAAACATTGATAATTGGTGCGCCGATGTATAATTTAAACGTTCCAACACAATTAAAAAGCTATTTTGATTTTATCGCACGTCCGCGCGTTACTTTCCAATATACAGCAAACGGCTCTGAGGGTTTATTAAAAGGCAAAAAAGCCATTGTGTTATGTGCATTTGGTGGTTTGTATGATGAAGAAAATCTAGTGACACAATATATGAAATCAATTTTAGGTTTTATTGGCATCACAGATGTGCAATTTGTTTATGCACAAGGCATTGGATTCGGGCCAGAGGCGATTGAAAAAGCCCAAGCGTCCGCAAAAAATAAAATTAATGAAATTGTAGCAGCCCTTTAATCCTCAGATAATCTACAAAACATAAGAAAATGTATTACAAACAAAAAGTGCGGTAATTTACCGCACTTTTTTTCTTATTTCTTTCGTTCAACCCATTTTCCATTGGTGAAATCAACAATCCATTTCGTCGCTTTTCCCTCTTTTTCAGAAGTCACATATTGTTTCTTCTCTTTACGACTAAAACGAACAATCGCTTCATTCTCTTCTGGGTCTTTTTGTGGAGCATCGGCTAAATAAGCTAATTTTTCAGGTAAACGCTCGCGATATTGCACTAGTTCAGCGATTTTAACTGGGCGTGTTTCGCGTGATTTAGGGAAGTTATGGGCTGACATAAATACACCACTCGCACCATCACGTAATACAAAATATGCATCAGATTTTTCGCATTTTAACTCAGGGAAATGTACTGGCTCTTCTTTCGGTGGTGCGACCTCGCCATTTTTCAAAATTTTGCGTGTGTTATCACAATTTGTACATCCCATATACTTGCCAAAACGACCAAGTTTTAAATGCATATCCGCACCGCATTTATCACACTCAACAACAGGGCCATCATAACCTTTAATTTTGAATGAGCCTTCTTCAATTAAATATCCATCACAATTTGGATTATTACCGCAAATATGGATTTTACGATGGGCATCGATTACATAGCTGTCCATTGCCGTACCACATTTTGTACAACGTTTACGATCCATTAATGCTTTGGTTTCTGAAAATTCATCTAAAACATTCAATAATTCTGCTTCAGGAATTAAATTAATCGTCGTTTTACACCGCTCTTTTGGCGGCAATGCATAACCCGAGCATCCTAAAAATACCCCTGTGCTTGCCGTACGAATAGCCATATTTCTGCCACAGGTTGGGCATTTAATATCGGTTTCCACGAGATTATTCGGGCGCATACCACCTTCAAGTTCATCTAATTCAGCTTTAGAAAGCTGGCTAGAAAAATCCTTAAAGAATTGATTCAATTCAGTTTTCCAATTTACTGAACCAGAGGCAATTTTATCTAAGGTATCTTCCATATTCGCGGTGAAATCGTAATTCATTAATTCGCCAAAAGACTCATTGAGGCGATCAGTCACAATTTCGCCCATTTTTTCTGCATAGAAACGACGATTTTCAGTACGAACATAACCACGTTCTTGAATAGTGGAAATAATTGCCGCATAAGTGGAGGGTCTACCAATACCACGTTTTTCCAATTCTTTTACTAAAGCCGCTTCAGTAAAACGAGCAGGTGGTTTAGTAAAGTGTTGAGTTGGTTGCACTTCTTTTAAAGCAAGTTTTTCTGACACAGTAACTGAAGGCAATTCTTGATCTTCAGGATTTTTGCCTATTTGTGGCAATACTTTTGTCCAACCATCAAAACGTAAAATTCTGCCTTTTGCTTTCAAGGTATAATCGCCAGCGGTAACGGTCAGCGTGCTACTATCATATTGTGCAGGTGGCATTTGACATGCTAAGAATTGACGCCAAATTAAATCATAAAGGCGTACTGCGTCTTTTTCCATTCCCTCTAAAGATTCAGGCAATGCTCGAATATCTGATGGACGAATAGCCTCATGCGCCTCTTGCGCATTTTCTTTACTAGAATAGAAATTTGGTTTTTCTGGCAAATATTGTGCACCAAAATGATTTTCAATATAGCTACGCGCCATATTAAGCGCATCTTGACTCAAATTGGTTGAATCCGTACGCATATAAGTAATGTAACCCGCTTCATATAAACGTTGGGCTAACATCATTGTCTTCTTAACGCCAAATCCCAAGCGAGTACTTGCAGTTTGTTGAAGCGTTGATGTAATAAATGGTGCTCGAGGGCGAGAACTTGTTGGCTTAGTTTCCAAATCTGTGACAACGTAATCTGAAACATTCAGAAAATCTACCGCACTTTGTGCTTCTTTTTGATTTTTTGGATCAAATTTCTTGCCTTTATAATCCGTAACATCCAAGCGTATAGCTTGTTTATTTTGATTATTCGTAAGGACGGCAACTTCCCAATATTCTTCAGGCTGGAACGCTTTAATTTCACGCTCGCGTTCGACTAATAATTTAACCGCAACTGATTGAACTCGACCAGCAGAAAGCCCACGCGCGACTTTTTTCCAAAGTAATGGCGACACCATAAAGCCCACTACTCTATCTAAAAAACGACGAGTTTGTTGAGCATTAACACGATCCATATTTAATTGTTCAGGCTTTTCAAAAGCCTGTTTAATGGCATTTTTAGTGATTTCGTTAAACACCACGCGACTAAAACGATCATCGTTACCACCAATTACTTCACGTAAATGCCACGCAATCGCTTCCCCTTCTCTATCCAAGTCGGTTGCGAGATAAATGTGATCTGCTTTTTTAGCAAGCGACTTTAACTCGGAAACCACTTTTTCTTTACCAGGCAAAATCTGATAATTTGCTTTCCAATCGTGATAAGGATCAATCCCCATACGTTTAACTAAGGCGTTACGTTCCTTTTCTGCCTTAATTTTTGCCTTTTCTTCGGCATCCATACCTTTGGTTGAAATTGGTTTAGCTTTTTCACCTGTACTAGAACCAACCGTCGGCAAATCACGAATATGTCCAACGCTCGATTTCACGACATATTGGCTACCTAAATACTTATTAATAGTTTTTGCTTTTGCTGGCGACTCCACAATCACCAAGGATTTACTCATTTGATTACCTAATATCACTAGAATTTTGTAAAATTGGCGGTATAGTGCAAAGTTATGTTGGCAAAATCAAGCATTTTTTCAAAAAAGGTCTATAAATGGATAAACTCAACGCGATTTCTATTTTCTGCAAAGTCATTGAAACCCAAAGTTTTACTTTGGCAGCAAAGCAACAAAATATTTCTGTGGCGATGGCAAGCAAATTAGTTTCACAATTAGAAGAACATTTAAAAACACGATTGTTACAACGTACCACCAGAAAAATTATGCCTACCGAAGCAGGAATGATGTATTACCAACGCTGTCAAGGCATTTTGCTTGATTTAGATGAAGCAGATTCCAGCATTACTCAGCTTACCAGTTCATTACAAGGAAATTTACTGATTTCCGTTCCTCGTGATTTTGGTTTACTTTTTATTGCACCAAATTTACCCACTTTTATGGCTAAGCATCCTTATTTGCATATTGAAGTTGAATTTAATGATAAGAAAATCGATTTATTATCCGAAAGCTATGATCTTGCTCTTCGTATTGGTTATATGGAAGATAGCTCGTTGGTTTCACGTAAAATAGGAACTACTACTGTTCATTTTGCAGCGTCGCCTAATTATCTTGAAACGAATGGTATTCCACAAACGCCTGATGATTTAGAACATCACAATGGTTTACTTTATAAAAATGCAATGAATCAGGTAAATTGGGTTGGTTCACGTATAAATCAAACCCAACGTTTCAAAATCCAATCCAAAGTGGTAAGCAATAGCGGTTTTGCCTTATTAAATATGGCGAAAGCGGGACTCGGTATTGCTAATTTACCAAAATTTATTTTAGGTAGAGCCTTTGAAAAAGGCGAGCTTATTGAAATATTGCCAGAATATAAACAACAAAAATTAGAAATTCATGTGGTCTATCCAAACAGAAGACATTTACCAATAAAAGTACGGGCATTTATTGAATTTTTATCTGGATTGGGCTTGTGTTCAGAAATTTTGGAAAATCATGAAGATAATATTTAAATGCTATAAATAAAAATACCGCACTTAAGCAACCCAAAGTGCGGTTATTTTTATGCGTGTTTTTTATAATGCTTTTAAGATATCTTCAACGCGATCTTTTGCATCACCAAAGAGCATTTGCGTATTCTCTTTGAAGAATAATGGGTTTTGTACGCCAGCGTAACCCACTGCCATTGAACGTTTGAACACAATCACATTTTGTGCTTTCCATACTTCTAACACAGGCATTCCCGCGATTGGGCTATTTGGATCTTCCATCGCCGCTGGGTTTACCGTATCGTTCGCACCGATAACCAATACCACATCGGTATCAGCGAAATCATCATTGATTTCATCCATTTCAAGTACGACATCGTAAGGTACTTTCGCTTCAGCTAAAAGCACGTTCATGTGGCCCGGTAAACGTCCTGCAACAGGGTGAATACCAAAACGAACGTTCACACCACGTTCACGCAATTTTGCCGTAATATCAGCGACTGGATATTGTGCTTGTGCAACAGCCATACCATATCCCGGCGTGATAATCACAGAACTTGCATTTTTCAACAATTCAGCCACTTCTTCCGCTGTAGTTTCACGGTGTTCGCCTTGTTCTTCGCTTGAAGAAACTTGAACATCGTTACCAAAACCACCAGCAATGACGCTCACAAATGAACGGTTCATCGCTTTACACATAATGTAAGAAAGAATTGCACCAGAAGAACCAACAAGCGCACCAGTAACGATGAGCAAATCATTATTCAACATAAAACCTGCTGCAGCTGCTGCCCAACCAGAATATGAGTTAAGCATTGATACTACAACTGGCATATCTGCCCCACCGATTGATGCCACTAAGTGCCATCCAAATGCAAGCGCAATCGCTGTCATTAATAACACAGGGAAAATGCTTTCTGGATTATTCAAGAATGCAACCATCAATAATGCAGATACCACAAGTGCGGCTAAATTTAATTTATGGCGATGCGGTAACATTAATGCTTTTGAATTAATTTTTCCGCTTAATTTACCAAATGCGACAACAGAACCAGTGAAAGTGACTGCACCGATAAAAATACCTAAAAATACTTCGACATTATGAATATTCGTTAATACTGCTTGTTCAGCTACAAATGCGGCTTGTGCTGCTGCATCTAATCCTTCTGGCATTAACGCCTCGTGGTGTAAACCATAGCTATTAAAGCCAACGAGTACAGCCGCTAAACCGACGAAACTGTGAAGAATCGCCACAAGTTCTGGCATTTCAGTCATTTCTACTTTTAATGCACGTTGAACACCGATTACTCCACCAATGATCATCGCAATAATGATCCAAAATGTTCCTTCAGAATGAGGGCCAAAAATTGTTGCGATAAGGGCAATTGTCATACCAACAATACCGAACCAACAACCCGCTTTAGCAGTTTCATGTTTAGAAAGTCCTGCCAAGCTCATAATGAAAAGTAATGCTGCTAAAATATACGCAGCCTGTACTAAACCTTCAGACATTGTGCGCTCCTTAACCTTTTCTAAACATTGCTAACATACGTTGTGTGACACGGAAACCACCAAAAATATTGATGCTTGCCACCAAAATCGCCACAAAAGCTAACGCATCGATAAATAGATTGCCTGTTGGCTGACGAATTTGTAATAACGCGCCTACAATAATAATGCCTGAAATTGCATTTGTTACTGCCATTAATGGTGTGTGAAGTGCATGGCTAACATTCCAAACCACGTAATAACCCACCACACAAGCTAAAACAAATACGGTGAAATGTGATAAAAATGCAGCGGGCGCCACAGAAGCTAACCAAAGGAATAACACGCCAACACCTGCCATCACACCGTATTTCACACGAGGATCTGTTGGTTTAGATTCTTTTTTCTCTGCCACTGGTGCAGCTTTGGTTTCTTGTTTTGGTTGTGCAGACACTTGAATTTGTGCTGGTGGAATTTCTTCCCCATCACGAACAACGGTTACACCACGAAGAACCACATCTTCAAAATCAATATTAATATTGCCATCTTTCTCTTTGCACAAAAGTTTTAATAAATTGACTAAGTTTGTGCCATAAAGTTGAGAAGATTGCGTTGGTAAACGGCTTGGGAAATCTGTATAACCAATCACTTTCACTTGGTTTTCAGTTGTAACAACTTTCCCTGCTTGCGTATATTCACAGTTACCGCCAGTTGCAGCTGCTAAATCCACAATCACCGAACCTGGTTTCATTGAATCCACCATTTCTTTGGTGATTAAACGAGGCGCTGGTTTACCCGGAATGGCTGCCGTAGTAATAATAATATCGACTTCTTTAGCTTGTTCTGCATAAAGCTCCATCGCACGACGGTTAAATTCTTCCGACATCACTTTCGCATAACCATCACCACTGCCGCCTTCTTCTTTGAAATCAATTTCTAAGAAGCTCGCGCCCATACTCTGAACTTGCTCTTTCACTTCAGGACGAGAGTCAAAAGCACGAACAATCGCCCCAAGGCTATTTGCTGCACCAATTGCCGCCAAACCAGCCACACCCGCACCAATAACCAACACTTTTGCTGGTGGAACTTTACCTGCTGCAGTAATTTGCCCAGTAAAGAAGCTACCGAATTCATGCGCAGCTTCAATGACAGCACGATAACCAGAAATATTCGCCATAGAAGAAAGCGCATCCAATGCTTGCGCACGAGAAATACGAGGCACCGCATCCATTGCTAACACATTAATTTTTTTCGCGGTGAGTTTTTTCATTAACTCAGGATTTTGCATGCGCCAAATAAAGCTCACGAGAGTTGCCCCTTCCTTCATTTGAGCGATTTCTTCATCTGTCGGTGCATTTACTTTGAAGATAATATCCGATTGCCAAATTTCAGCCGACGTACCGATCTTCGCGCCTGCCTCTAAAAATGCTTGATCTTCAAAACTAGCTTTAAAACCTGCATCGTGTTCCACGATCACGTCAAAGCCCAATTTCAATATTTGCTGAACCGTTTTCGGCGTTGCCGCCACACGGCTCTCATTCTCAAGCAGCTCTCTAGGTACACCAATTAACATACTGTTTCCCTCTGATTGATGATTGGGTTAATGAAATTAATGAACAAACCTTCGCCTATTCATCGTTAAAATGACAAAAAGTCAAACGGATGCAAATGTATCATTAATTGAATGAAAATAGGTAACGTTTTTAAGTGGTTTTACAAGATATTGTGATAGGGATCACGAAAAATCCCACATAAAAACATCTCAAAAATTTACCGCACTTTCCATAAAAAAACACCACAAGTAAAAAACTTGTGGTGCTTTTAATTTTATTATTAATCACCTAATTGAACAGGCTCAACTTTCCAAATTCTCTCCGCATACTCTTTAATTGTGCGGTCAGACGAGAAGAAGCCCATATTCACGATATTTTGAATAGTGCTTTCAATCCATTGGTCGCGTTGTTTGTATTTTTCATCTACGGCTTTTTGAGTTTCTACATAACTGCGGAAATCAGCAAAAGCTTGATAATAATCGTGATATTGCAAGCCTTGTAATAATTGATGATAACGTAGAGGATCTTCTGGTGAGAATTTACCTTCAATAATTTGATCCACGACTGTGCGTAATTGAGCATCGTTTTGATAGTATTCAAATGATCGATACCCTTCTCGACGAAGTTGTTCAACTTGTTCCACTGTGTTACCGAAAATAAAGATGTTATCTTCACCCACGTTTTCCAAGATCTCTACGTTCGCACCGTCAAGTGTACCGAGTGTCAATGCTCCATTTAAGGCAAATTTCATATTACTGGTGCCTGATGCTTCAGTACCAGCAAGGGATATTTGCTCAGAAATATCTGCTGCAGGAATAATCAACTGTGCAAGGCTTACGCTGTAGTTCGGGATGAACACCACTTTCAAGCGGCCTTTCAAACGTTCATCGTTGTTGATTACATTTGCCACATCATTGATTAAGTGAATGGTTTGTTTCGCCGCATAATAAGCCGAAGCTGCTTTACCCGCTAAAATAAATACACGAGGTTGCCAATCTTTTTCAGGGTTGGCAAGCATTTCATTGTAGCGAGCGATAATATGTAATACGTTCAACATTTGGCGTTTGTATTCGTGAATACGTTTGACTTGAACATCAAATAACGCATGTGGATCAAGTTCAACACCTAATTCAGATTTCACGTATTCCGCCAATTTCACTTTGTTGGCAAATTTAATATCAGCGACAGCCTCTTTAAATGCTTTTTCTTGTGCGAACGGTTTGAGTTTTTCGATTTGGCTTAAATCGCAACGCCATTCTGAGCCGATATATTTATCAAACAATGCGGCTAATTGTGGATTCGCAACGGCTAACCAGCGACGAGGGGTAATACCGTTTGTCACATTGGTAAAGCGTTCTAGGAAAATACGAGCAAAATCTGCGAAAGTGGATGTTACCATTAAATCGGAATGGATTTCGGCAACCCCGTTGATTTTGTGTGAACCTACCACAGACAACCAGCCCATACGCACTTTGCGTTGGTAGCCTTCTTCGATAAGAGAAACACGGCGGATAAAATCGTTGTCAGTTGTCACATAAGTGCGGACATATTCCAAGAAGTGATCGTTAATTTCAAAAATCATCTGTAAATGACGCGGTAAGATTTTCGCCATCATTTCCACTGGCCAAGTTTCTAACGCTTCGGACATTAAAGTATGGCAGGTATAAGAGAAAATGTTACGCGTCATCTCCCACGCTTTTTTCCATTCAAAACCTTCATCGTCCACTAAAATACGCATTAATTCAGGAATTGCTAACGCTGGGTGGGTATCGTTCAAGTGGATCGCCACTTTATCCGCCAAGTTTTCAAGGCTATTGTGGGTGCGTTTGTGACGGCGTAAAATATCTTGAAGTGATGCAGACACTAAGAAATACTCTTGACGTAAACGTAATTCGCGACCATTCCAAGTAGAATCATCAGGGTAAAGTACACGTGATAAATTTTTATTTGCGGAGTGCTCTTCTAATGCGGCTAAATGTTCGCCACGGTTGAAGTCGGCAAGGTTAAACACTTCGCCTGCGTGTGCCGACCATAAACGTAATGTCGCAGCAGAATTATTTTGATAACCCGGGATCATTTGGTCGTAAGCAAGTGCGGTTACTTTTTCGGTATCTTGCCAAATGCATTTTTTGCCTTCGAAATGAATGTTTCCACCAAATTCTACGGTAAAGCGTTTAGATGGACGAATAAACTCCCAAGGTGCCCCTTTTTCAAGCCACGCATCTGGACGCTCGACTTGCTGACCGTTTTCAATTTTTTGGCGGAACATACCATATTCATAACGAATACCGTAACCCATACCTGGTAAACCAAGAGTCGCAATAGAATCCATAAAACAAGCGGCTAAACGACCTAAACCACCATTGCCCAAGCCAGGATCTACTTCTTTTTCTAAAACTTCTTCTAAATCCACATTTAATTCAGAAAGAGCTTCTTGTGCTAATCCATAAATGCCTTCTGCAATCATCGCATTAGAAAGGGTACATCCGATTAAAAATTCCATTGAAAGGTAGTAAACACGGCGAGAATCTTCTGCTCGAGTTTGACGCGCAGTGGTGATCCAACCCTCTGTTACTAAATCACGCACAGCATGAAGTGTTGCATTGAGCCAATCGCGTTGGCTGGCTTCACGTGGAGAACGACCGATTAAGAAAATAAGTTTGTAAACGATTGATTTTTTAATCGCTTCAACGGTCATTTCAGGACGATTATATTGGAATGGAGAATCAAAGTTATCCATTATCATAGGTAAAACCTCTATTAGAATGCTAAGAAATGATTAACGTAGGGTGTGTGAATTTGCAAAATTCACGCACGTTTGCAAAAATCAATCAAAATTTGACCGCTCTTTGAGTGCGTGAATGTTGTTTACACAGCCGACAAAAGTAGTTCGAATTTTATGCTTATCTTTGTAAAAAACAAGCACAATCACACCGCTTGCAAAATATTCTTTCACAAGCGGAGTGATTGTTAAGAAAGTTTACGAATAAAACTATAAGCGTTCATAAAGCGTTCTATATTGCTCTGCAGCTTTACGCCAGCTGAAGTCTTGTTCCATTGAATCGGTGCGAACCATCGCCCATGCACGCGGTTTTTGCCATAAGGCAAAGGCACGTTGCAAGCAATGGCGGAGAGCTTCAGGCGTTGCACTTTCAAACACAAAACCTGTTGCGGTGCGAGCTTTGATGCTTTCTGAAGTGCTATCCACCACCGTATCCGCCAAACCACCTGTTTTACGAACAAGTGGCAGTGTGCCATATTGCAAACCATAAAGTTGGGTTAAGCCACAAGGCTCGAAACGGCTTGGCACTAAAATCACATCGCCACCTGCCACCATTAAATGCGAAAGGGCTTCATCATAGCCTATTTTTACTGCAATATTTTCTGGATATTGGGCGGCAAGATCGCGAATACCTTGTTCCAAGTGCGGTGCACCTGAACCTAAAATCATCAACTGCCCGCCCTGTTTGACGATTTCGTCTGCACTTTCGATTAATAAATCAACACCTTTTTGCTCGGTTAAACGGGTGACCATCACAAATGCCAACGAGGCTTCATCTTGTGGCAAATTAAAATACGCCTGCAATTCGGCTTTGTTTTTCTTTTTACCTGCCATATATTTCAACTTGTAATGGTGCGGAATGTATTGATCCATGTTCGGATGCCAAATATTTTCGTCCACGCCGTTTAATATCCCCACCAAACGACCTTGAGCTTTTAAGCCAGAAAGCAAGCCTTGCAAACCGTAGGCAAATTCTGGTGTCGTGATTTCTTCTGCATAAGTTGGGCTAACTGCCGTGCTTGCATCGGAATAGAACAAGCCTGATTTCAAGTAAGAAATCTGCCCAAATAATTCCAAGCCTTCTACGTGGAACATTCCTGTTGGCAAGCCGATTTCATACAAATGATGATAAGAAAACTGCCCTTGATACGCCAAGTTATGAATAGTAAAGACCGATTTTGCTGGTTTGCCTTTGTTGAATAAATACGCCGCACACAAACCTGCGTGCCAATCGTGGGCGTGTACCACTTCTGCACGCCACCAGCTATCTAAACCTGTGGCTAATTCTGCACCCACCCAACCGAGCAAGGCAAAACGTTTGTAGTTGTCGCCGTAGTCATTGTAATAGGCATCATGATAAGGATTGCCCTCGCGACCGTATAAGTGCGGTGCGTCAATCAAATAGATCCCGACACCATTATATTCTCCATAACGCAACATCACGTGCCCAGCGAAGTTGTCAAATTCAGCAACCACTTGAGTATTCGGAATACCTGCTGAAATAGCTGGATAAGCAGGCAATAAAACGCGGGCATCTAGCCCAATTTGGTTCTGCGCTTGGGGTAATGCCCCTAAAACATCGGCAAGCCCACCTGTTTTTAAGAGCGGATAGAGTTCCGAACAAACGTGTAGTATTTTCATTGAGTTTTTTATTTTCCCTATAAATATGAATAATGCTCGATCAGCCCTCTTTGCTAAAGAGGGGGTTCAGAAAGTGCGGTCAAAATTGACCGCACTTTTCCTAACTAATCTAAATGACCTTCTTCGCCAATCTCGTGTCCCTCAAGTATCTTTAGCATTTTCGGGGTTACAAGAATGACTTTGCCTGTTGAGCTAATACGGAAGCGATTTTTATCTTCTTCCATATCCACACCAATTTGCATACCATCAGGAATTTCGCATTCGCGGTCGATAATACAATTTTTCAACACGCAATTTTTACCGATTTTAACTTGTGGTAACACCACGCAGTGATCGACTTTTGAAAAGGAATCAATTTTAATGCGATCAAAAAGCACGGAATTGCTGATCGATGCATCGGTAATCACACAACCGCCGCCGATAAGTGAGTTATCTACAGGATGCACATTGGAGTGTTTGTAGAAAAATTTTGATGGATAAGCCTGAATAGGATTACCACGAATTGGCCAGCTTTGATCGTAAATATCTAATTGTGGATTTTCAGAGACTAAGTCGATATTAGATTGCCAGAAGCTATCAAGTGTCCCTACATCACGCCAGTAAATTTCGCCCTCGGTGTTGCGTCCCATGCAAGAACGGCTAAATGGGTGAGCATAAAGCGCGCCTTCTTCTAAACATTTTGGCAATACATCTTTACCGAAATCATGGCTAGTTTGCGGGGTATTAACTTCCTGCTCAAGCATTTTATAAAGATAATCCGCATCAAATACATAAATCCCCATTGAGGCAAGCGAAACATCAGGTTTACCCACCATTGCTGGCGGATCTTTTGGTTTTTCCACGAAAGCTTTTACTTTCAAGTTTTCGTTTACAGCCATTACACCAAATTCGTGTGCTTCAGAACGGGGCACTTCAATGCAACCAACAGTACATTTTGCCCCACTATTGACGTGATCCATCAACATCACGCTGTAATCTTGTTTGTAAATATGGTCGCCCGCTAAGATCAAAATATATTTCGGGCGATAGTGATTTTTAATAATAGCCATATTTTGATATACCGCATCCGCCGTGCCACGATACCAAGTAGAATCGTCAATTTGCTGACGAGCTGGCAACATATCGACAAATTCGCCACGCTCTTGCGGTAAGAAAGACCAGCCTGTTTGCAAATGACGAAGCAAGGAGTGTGCCGCATATTGAGTCACGACCCCAATTCGGTTTAAATCTGAATTAATACAATTAGAAAGTGCAAAATCGATAATGCGACGATTACCACCAAAATAAAGTGCTGGTTTTGCACGTTTATCTGTCAATTCGTGTAAACGTGAACCACGTCCACCTGCGAGAACAAGTACCAAAGTGTTTTTAACTAAATCATATTTGTTAAGGTCGCCAGATTTCATAAGGATCTCCATAGTCTTATTGTTATTCGTCATTCAGCATACAAAAGCCCATTGAACTAAGTTCGGCTTGTTGTGCTTCAAGGGTTACATTATGTGTGCCGATTTGGGGCTTCCATTTCCTATTAGGCAAGTGAAACATTTGACCTTCGGCTTTGGCATTAATCAACAAAAGCCAACGATTGTCTAAAACCACCTGTAATGCTTTGGTTTGTTGATTTTGCCAATCTTCAACTGTCATCGGTTCGCCTACAATGTTAAGCCATTGCACATTCTCATCCGACCACCATTGATCTTTATTTAAACTGCCAATTTGCTTACGAAGTGCAATCGTTTGTTTGGTCAGTTCAAATAATTCTTCGTTAAAATTTGCCCATTTCAGCCAAGTAATCTCGTTATCTTGGCAATAAGCATTATTGTTACCATATTGAGTGTTGCCGAACTCATCGCCAGCTAACAACATAGGTGTACCATTCGCCAGCAATAAACTCATTAATAATCCGCTTTGTGCAAAAGTGCGGTTATTTTCCACCGCACTTTTTTGCGGTTCAGAAAGGGATTCTGTAGAACCTTCTACTCCATGGTTATAACTGTAATTTTCATTGCGACCATCACGATTTTCTTCGCCATTCGTTTCGTTATGTTTTTGGTTATAACTCACTAAATCTTTAAGCGTAAAACCATCGTGAGCGGTAATAAAATTAAGTGTAGTATGTGGCAAGCGGTCATTTTTCTTAAATAAATCGCTAGAACCTGCAAAACGTTCTGCAAATGCACCAATTTCGCCACTTTTCCATAGCCAGAAACGGCAGAGATCATCACGGAATCGGTCGTTCCATTCGGCAAAATAACTTGGGAAATTGCCGACTTGATAACCGTAATGTCCAATATCCCACGGCTCGGCAATCAATTTAATATTTTGTAAACTTGGCTCATTTTTTATGTCAGTAAAAAGCTGAGCTGACGAGTTGAAATCAGGTGTATCACGCCCTAAAACAGTGGCTAAATCAAAACGGAATCCATCAATGTGGCATTGCTCCACCCAATAACGCAGGCAGTCCACCACCCACTTTCGCCCTACATCAGAGGATAAATTGAGCATATTGCCACAGCCTGTCCAATTGATATAACGCCCTTGATCGTTGCGCCAATAGTAAGTTTGATCATCAATGCCACGCTGGCTGAATGTTGGGTAAGTTTGCTCTGATTCTGCGGAATGGTTAAACACCACATCTAAGATAACTTCAATACCCGCTTTGTGAAACGCCTTTACCATAGCTTTAAATTCAGCCAATGGATTATTTGTTGCCGCATATTTAGGTTCTACCGCAAACATCGCTAAGGGATTGTATCCCCAATAATTTTGTAAGCCTCGTGCCTGTAAGTGCGGTTCATTTATATGGAAATTTACAGGCAGCAACTCCACCGCAGTTACGCCTAATTCTTTCAAATACACCAAATTCACAGGATGTGCTAATCCAGTATAAGTACCACGCAACGCCGCAGGGATTTTCTCGTTTAACTGGCTAAACCCTTTAACATGTAATTCATACACAATGGTTTCAGCCCAAGGCGTATTGGGTGAAGTGTCATTTTCCCAATCAAATTCCTCTGAAATTACAACCGCTCTTGGGGCAAAATGCGCGTTGTCGCGATTATCCGAAAGCAAGAACCAAGAACGACTTTCTTCGCTACTTAAATCAGGTTTACCATTCACGGCTTTCGCATAGGGATCGAGTATCAATTTCTGCGGATTGGCAAATTCTCCGTGAATACGAAATCCATATTCCGTACCAGTTTTCACGCCAGTTACCGCCAAATGCCACACATTTTCAGTACGCACCATCGGCAAGCGTGTTTCTTGATTTTGTTCGTCAAAAAGGCAAAGTTCTACGCCTATTGCCGCAACGGAAAACAGGGCGAAATTGGTAATTTGCACGTTGTTTTCGACCGCTTGTGAGTATCCCATTGGAATAGGATTGCCGTTGTTGTAGATTTTGAACATATTTTTATCGCTTTTGTAGGGGCAAATTACATTTGCCCAAAAACATCGGTGGTTTATCAGGGCGAATGTAATTCGCCCCTACAATTTATCTATTCGGATTATTTCGCCTTCAATCTCAAATAAACTGTTGCTAACGGCGGAATGGACACTGAAATCGAATTTTCTCGTCCGTGGCTTTCGATATTTTCACTTGCGACACAACCAAAATTGCCCACGTTAGAGCCTTGATAGTACATTGAATCGGTATTCAAAATTTCTTCATATTCGCCCACAATATTCACGCCGATGCGGTAGTCGTGGCGAGGCACAGGGGTAAAGTTACTGACGACAATAATACGTTCTCCGTTTGAACTGCGACGTTCAAAGGCGAACACAGAATTTGCCGCATCATCAACGACAAGCCAATCGAAACCCTCTGGGGAGTTGTCGAGCTCAAAGAGCGGTCGATTTTTTTGATAAATTTGATTGAGATCTTTAACCAGCTTCAACACGCCTTTGTGCCAGCCTCCGTCAATATTTTCATCAAGCAAGAACCAGTCCAAACTTTCTTCGTAATTCCATTCTCTGCCTTGAGCAAATTCATTCCCCATAAAGAGTAATTTTTTGCCTGGGTAGCCCCACATATAACCGTAATATGCACGCAAGTTAGCGAATTTTTGCCATGTATCGCCCGGCATCTTGCCAAGAAGTGAATATTTACCGTGAACCACTTCATCGTGAGAAAGTGGTAGAACAAAATTTTCGCTGTATTGATACATCATCCCAAAAGTCATTTTATTGTGATGATATTGGCGGTAAATCGGGTCAAGCTTCATATAAGCAAGCGTGTCGTTCATCCAGCCCATATTCCATTTAAAATTAAAGCCCAATCCACCGTTTTCGCTCGGGTGGGTTACGCCTGCAAAAGAAGTTGATTCTTCCGCAATAGAAATTGCACCCGCCATTTCACTGTGAATTTTCCAGTTGGTGTGTTTTAAAAACTCGATGGCTTCTAAATTTTCACGTCCGCCGTATTGGTTTGGAATCCACTCGCCCTCCGCACGGCTATAATCACGGTAAATCATGGAAGCCACAGCATCCACGCGAATACCATCTACACCAAAACGTTCAAGCCAATACAGTGCATTACTGGATAAGAAATTTTTGACCTCATTACGCCCATAGTTATAAATCAAGGTATTCCAATCTTGATGATAGCCTTCGCGAGGGTCTTCATGCTCATACAAAGCTGTACCATCAAATGCAACTAAACCATGCGTATCACTTGGGAAGTGACCAGGTACCCAATCTAAAATCACGTTGATGCCTGCTTCGTGAGCACGTTTTACTAAACGGCAAAATGCCTCAGGTGAACCAAAGCGACTGGTTGGCGAATAAAGCCCAAGTGGTTGATAGCCCCAAGAACCATCAAATGGAAATTCCGAAAGCGGTAAAAATTCTATATGGGTGAAGCCCATCTCTTTTACATAAGGAATTAATTCATCAGCAATTTGATCGTAATCTAGCCAAAAATTGTTTTCTAAATTACGACGCCAAGATCCTAAATGCACTTCATAAATAGAAATTGGTTGGTTGCCTTGATTGGCTTTTTTGCGTGCTTCGGTCATTTCCACCACATTTGGCAAGGCACTGACTTGCGATGCTGTATCGGGGCGAAGTTGCGAACTAAAGGCATAAGGATCGGCTTTCAAACGCAAGTTTCCAAAGCAATCAATCAATTCAAATTTATACAGCTGACCAAGACAAACTTTCGGTAGGAATAGTTCCCACACACCGCTTTTCGGGTGGAAACGCATTGGGTGGCGGCGACCGTCCCAATAGTTGAAATCGCCCACAATAGAAACGCATCTTGCATTAGGCGACCATAAGCGGAAATTCACCCCACTTACACCATCACATTCCATAAAATGCGCACCAAGCACTTCATACGGACGAAGCATAGAACCTTCAGAAAGTAGCCATTGCTCTAAATCATCAATCATAGGATGAAAACGATAAGGATCTTCGACTATTTGCGATTCATTTCCCCAAAAAACCTGTAATTGATAAGCAAAAAATTGACGGCAATTTGGAATAACACCAACAAAAAAGCCACGCTCATCGACACAATCAAGTTCCGTTATTTCTTTTCCACTTTCACGCTCAATCACCACAACGCGACTGGCATCTGGCAACAACGTACGGATTTCAATTCCTAGCTCTGTTTCGTGCATACCAAGCGTAGCAAAAGGATCGCCATTGCTCGCATCAAAAAAACCATCAATAATTACTTGTGTTACTGCGGTTGTCATATTTACTCCTTATACATTTCGCCCTTGGTTAATTTGCACAAAGAACGTTTTTAAAGCTTCATTGTTAAAAATAAACGCTAACGGTTGAGCAAGTTTCTTGCACCAGTTTGGATATTCATTTGAAGTACCCGGCAAATTAAAACTGATTTCTTGGCTAAGTAAATTTTCTAATTGCACTCCAATCAATCGGCTATTACTTTCCGCTAAATAATGATGGATCATTCGGTTTAAATGATCGTGCATCGCCATAGAAAGCGCATCGCCTTCATAATGCGGCGGTAAATAATTATCACGATGTAAACTATTTAATAAGGCTTGTTTATCCATAACACGTTGATCGTATTTTTGCTTGAGTACTTCCCCATTCAGAATACCGAGTTGATTAAATAATTCTAAATCACGGCAATGCCAAAAACTTTGTAATGAGGGAACATCATGTGTACCAATAGTGGCATAAGCATTTCGAGGATAATCAGATATACGGGGAAATTCGCCATTTCGTTGGGCAAAATACAATACAAAATAAGAGAAAATTTGAAACTCGTTTAATTTCCACCGCACTTCATCAGGCACAGTGCCGAGATCTTCACCAATAATCAAACATTCATTGCGTACACTTTCAATGGCAAGAATAGCCATTAATTCATCAAAAGGATAATGCACATAAGCACCGTCAGCCGCGGTTTTTCCTTTTGGAATCCACCACAAACGAAATAAGCCCATAACATGATCGATGCGAAGCACACCGAAATATTGCATATTGGCACGTAGCATATCAATAAATGGTGCAAAGCCACGTGCTTTTAGCACTGTTGGATTATAAGGTGGCAAATTCCAATTTTGTCCTACAGGGCCTAACGGATCAGGCGGTGCACCAATAGAGGCATTTACACAATATAAATCAGGATCGCTCCATACATCAGCACTGCCACGAGAACTATTTACGGCTAAATCGCCATAAATACCCAATTTCATACCAGACTGTTTACAAAGATTTTGTAATGCGGAAACTTGTTCTTCTGTAAGCCATTGCAACCAAGCAAAAAATTGGATTTTCTCATGGTGTGTTTTTAATAGAGCTTTTCTTTTTGCCGCACTTAAATGTTGCCATTCCTTACGCCAGCCAAGCCAACCTATGGTATTTTCTTCTGCTTGATGATCGGCGTGTTCTTGCAAATCCAAGACATTAAATAAACCCTGTAACAACAAAGGTTCACCTTTGTTTTTTAAATACTCAGCAAAGATTTTTCGACGTGTCACAATTTCAACGGATTGACTACGCTGAAAGAAATCAAACAGGGACTCAAGTGCGGTTAATTTTAAAGCCAAAATTGAAGAATAATCGACGCAATCACTTTCACGTAAAGCAGCAATTTTTGCTTGAATATCCTCACGCTTAAACCAATTTTGTACTGAACGGCAACGCTTAAATTCGGGTAAATCAGGAATAGCCAAATATAAGAAATTCAACCAACGACGAGAAGATGAACTATAAGGACTAGCCCAGTTTGGCACAGCAGGATATGGCAAATGTAATGGATTAATTCCCACATAATCCGCCCCTTGTTTTGCACTTTGTTCAATCAAATAGGCTAAATCGCCAAAATCGCCAATCCCCCAGTTTTGTTCTGAGCGTAAACTGTAAAGTTGCACATTCACGCCCCACACTTTTTTATTTTTTAATACGGATGGTTGAAACGCTGTTTTAGGAGAAATAAGTAAACGAACGCGGTACTGTTCAGTATCGGAAAAAATAGATAATTGATAATAGCCAAAAGGAAGTGGAGGCAAAGAAAGTGCGGATAAATTTGAAAGTATTTTTTCTAACAGAATGACATTAGATTCATCAATCAGCTGATAACGATATTCCGCAGATGGTGGCAAATCTAGATGATTGAGTAGATAATCAATCGGTTCATTTTCAAACGCAGCTAGAACATCGCCAAACTGTCCTTTCGCTTTTGGCGGAGGCTGCAAAAGCTCAACAAAAGTTGAAACCGTCTTTTCATCCGCGAAAATAAGATGTCCATCAATATCATAATGAGAAAGTGCGATACCACATTTTTCTGCTTTTTGTTTGAGAGAATCCGAGATTTGCATAGACACCACATCACAACTGTATAACTCTTGTTAGGGATTATAGCTAAGCTGAAAGTGATGACAACAGGCTTTATTTAAAAGTGTGATCTTCGTCAAGAATAAATTCAAACCAATCAATCACATCACGTTCGTGGATACCATTTTTAATCAAAATATCCGCATTTTTTACAGAATGGGGAGAGCCAGAAATAAGCGGATGCCATTCGGGTAGCGTTTTTCCTTCATAAAGCAAACGATAGGCACAAGTATCAGGCAGCCAATGAAAATCAGGTAAATTCTTTTTGGTGAGTTTGGTGCAATCGGTTTCAATGTTAAAACGCTCTGAATAATTACCGCACTTTCCTGTTTCCAGATCTAAAAGATTACAAGCAATTCGGGTGTAATAGAGTTTTTGGCGTTTACCTCGCCCTTGAATATATTTGCGATAACAGCATTTGCCGCAGCCATCACATAAGGCTTCCCATTCAGATTCAGTCATTTCTAGCAGGGATTTGGTTTGCCAGAAATTGGGTTCAAGTTGCATATTGGATTACATAGTTGATACAAATAAAAAGTGCGGTCAAAATCACGTTTGTTTTGACCGCACTTGGTTGATTAAAATTAGAAGCCTTCTTTTAAGCTTACTGTTAAGTTAAATACCAAATGTTCAGGTCGGCTATCTTTACTATCTGCACAGAAATAACCCTCACGTTCAAATTGGTAGCCTTTCTCTGCTTCTGCATTTGCGAGGCTTTGCTCTACAAAACCTTGTTTTATCACTAAAGAATTTGGGTTTAACACGCTTTCGATATCATCTTCAGCCCCTGGATTTGGCACAGTAAATAAGCGATCATACAAACGGAATTCAGCTGGATGATTATTAACCGCAGAAACCCAATGAATGACACCTTTCACTTTACGTCCATCTGATGGATTTTTACCTAAAGTTTCAGGATCGTAAGTACAGAAAATCGTGGTGATTTCGCCACTTGCATCTTTTTCTACACGTTCCGCTTTAATCACATAAGCATTACGCAAACGCACTTCTTTGCCTAATACTAAGCGTTTATATTGTTTGTTCGCTTCCTCACGGAAGTCAGCTCGATCAATATAAAGTTCTTTCGTAAACGGCAATTGACGTTCCCCTAATTCAGGACGATTTGGATGATTTGGGGCAGTTAAAACCGCTTCGCTTTCAAAGTTTTCAATTACCACACGAACAGGATCAATCACTGCCATTGCACGTGGTGCATTTTCATTTAAATCCTCACGAATGCAGGCTTCAAGTGCAGAATATTCCACCACGTTATCTTGTTTAGTCACACCAATACGGCGACAAAATTCACGTAACGAAGCTGGTGTATAACCACGACGGCGTAAACCTGAAATGGTTGGCATACGGGGATCGTTCCAACCATCCACGATTTCATCATTTACCAATTTCAATAATTTACGTTTAGAGGTTAAAGTGCCTTCTAAATTTAAACGTGAAAATTCATATTGATGCGGTAATGGACGTTCAATACTGATATTTTCCAACACCCAATCATATAAACGACGGTTATCTTGAAATTCTAATGTACAGATCGAGTGAGTAATACGCTCAATGGCATCAGAGATACAGTGCGTGAAATCGTACATTGGGTAAATACACCATTTGTCACCTGTTTGGTGATGGCTAGCGAATTTAATACGATAAATTACTGGATCACGCATGACCATAAATGGCGATGCCATATCAATTTTTGCACGTAAACTTGCTTTCCCCTCTGCAAACTCACCGTTCTTCATTTTTTCAAATAACGCTAAGTTTTCTTCAATTGTGCGGTCACGATATGGGCTGTTTTTACCAGGTTCGGTTAAGGTACCACGATATTCACGCATTTCTTCTGGAGAAAGCTCATCCACATAAGCCAAGCCTTTTTTAATCAATTCAATCGCATAGCCATAAAGCGCATCGAAGTAATCAGATGCATAACGCGGTTCGCCCTCCCATTTAAAACCTAACCATTCCACATCCGCTTTGATGGAATCTACATATTCCACGTCTTCTTTTACAGGATTGGTATCGTCAAAACGTAGGTTACATAAACCTTGGTATTCTTTTGCCAAGCCAAAATTCAAGCAAATAGACTTTGCGTGACCAATATGCAAATAACCATTCGGCTCTGGCGGAAAACGGGTATGAACGCTTTTATGTTTACCCGAAGCTAAATCTTCATCAATAATTTGGGTAATAAAATTGTGAGTGCGGGTATTTTCTGCACCCAAAGATGTCTCTGTATGGCTCATCATTTTCTCTCGTTAAAATAAAAAAATATTCGGCTATTCTATACAAATCTAAGGGAAAATAAAGGTTCATCTCCTGTTCTTGCCATAGAAATACTAGATTTAAATAAAAGATTGTAAAAATTTGCCATAAAAAACCGCCACGAAATTATCGTGGCGATGTATAAATGCACAAAGTGCGGTAAGTTTTTTGAATGTTTAGCTTACCAAACCCAGCCAGCTCCCATTTGATAGGAAATTTTGCTGTTTTTGCCTGCATTCACGGCGATACCGCTTTTTAATGTGATGTAGTGGAGGGAGGCGTATCAACTAAAGCTGGGTTAGTGAATATTCCACCAATAATGGAGAGAGCCGTAGTTATTGTGCAAGATGGGAAGAAAAGACTAGTGTTGTTTGTTTACAGAATTATATAAAAACATATTATATCCTCACTATATTAAATAAAAGCTACCTAGTTCTACATCATATAGATTAAGATATAAAGGAAATATTGTTTTTATAAATAAAAAGTGCGGTAAAAATCTCAAAAATTTTTACCGCACTTTATTGAAATAGAGTTTACATTACAACCA